>Ga0136643_10007680_pt1 | contig 15636 bp, 13 predicted proteins | sample TergutLab28metaG_FD_96883 | JGI IMG/M metagenome (GOLD analysis project Ga0136643, IMG submission 96883) | Labiotermes labralis P1 segment gut microbial communities from Petit-Saut dam, French Guiana - Lab288 P1 (version 3) (version 3) | ecosystem: Host-associated > Arthropoda: Insects >... | reverse complement strand
TGAGTGCGGTAATGAACATTCGGGTTCCGTGAAATGCGGGGAATTTCTTGACTAGCTGCAAACCAGTTAGCTTCTCAAGAAGGACTCTGCACCATGGAGTAAGTAAGTAAGTAAGTAAGTAAGAGATAAAACCCCACTCAAGCTTCCTTCCCATGCCTCATATCTAACTCCGAATCACCCAGTCTGCAGCCTAGTCATTTTAACAATTTACTGTATTTACCATCTGCTTGGATATTAAAAAAATCACTAATTTTCTCACATATTTTGCTTATGTGTTTCACAATTTTCTCAAAATCTACGGCGGTATTTTCTCCGCACAATGCATTTAACAGATATAATCCGTCCCCATGTGACTTGTTATACCGACCAATAATGCCGATACGAGTGGCAGTGGTTGTTTGAACCCGAACTATATGAACAGCGATGTTACTATCCTAACTAAGGAAACAGCAGATGCTCCTTGACATTAGGAACTTAACAAAAATTAAAACTGGCCGTCGTAATGTGGCTGTTATGCCAATAACAAATGCGTCTACAGGCGTATTAATTGTTGTTTCCTGCATTATTTAGTCGTACCTCAATTAGTTTCACTGACAGGAAAAGAAAAGAAGTGAAGGTCACATAAAAAAATGAATGATAAATCTACAAATATTGTCAGGACAGTCCGATGTATTGTACTCGACGTACTGACTACTCCATGGACCTGGCATTTCGGGTTTCGATTCCAGACAAGGATATGAGATTTATGTCTTTTTTAAACGGCCCAGATCTCTTCTTGGACCCACCCAGCCTTCTATTCAAGGGTTACACAATGGGCATTTTTCCCGGGATAAAGCAGAACGGTCGTGAAGCTCACCACTCTCCTCTATCTAGTGACGAGGTTAAGAACGAGTGGAGCTATACAGCTTCTCCACAAATATGCCTTCGTGGCCTGCACAGGGTCTCTCCCTTTTGGATAGAATATGTCTACATTTTCTTAATAATTAAACAAATAGCATAAAATAGAAACAACAAGAGCGTTTACTCACTCACTCACTCACTCCCGGACGCTACAACCCATGCCGGTTCTTGGCCGACTCTAGAAGTCGCATCCAACCATCTCTGTCCTTGGCCTTGATCCTCCAATTTCTACCTCCCAGCCTCTCTGCATCCCTCATCACTCCATCCATCCATCTGAGGTTTGGCCTTCCCACTCGCCTTCTGCCCTCCGGCTTGTCCAAGGTTATTTTCTTACATGGCAGATTATCTTGCATTCGTACTATATGCCCTGCCTATCTAAGCCTGGTTATCCTAATTGTTGTTACCAAATCAGTCTCATCATACAAACGATACAGTTCTTCATAATATCTTGATCTCCATGTTACTTCTTCACTGATAGGTCCATGGATTCTTCTTAGTATTTTTTCTCTCAAAGACTCCAAGACGTAACTCATCTGCCTTACTCAGAACCAGGTTTCCGCTCCATACATCAGGACTGGTTTTATTAACGTCTTATATATAATCACTCTACACTTTCTATTTATGTTTTGGGGTTTAAGTATATTCACCAACCCAAAGTAACTTCTATTGGCTAATGTAATTCTATTGTTAATTTCGGCAGAGATATTATAATCAATAGCAATTACTAAAAAGCCAAAAATCTAAACGTTTGATAAAATCGGAATGAAAGGGGAAAAAGGTCTGAAATAAAATATAGTTCAAGAGTTCCACTGGAAGGCACTGTATTCCCACACCCATTAGTCCCCATTCCCCTACGGCTGTTTCTATTTTCGGAGCGCGCAATGACGAACACATTGATGGTTTTCATAAGTATGGTACCGGAGAAGCTGAACAACACCTTTGTTTGAAAGTTGGTTAACATGAAATAAGTTGCCCTTCTTCACGTGGGTGGGCTATCAAAGGACCATTATACAAACATATGCCTGTAGTCTTTATGTCTGGAGACAAGAAGGGGATTGGGAAATATTGTAGGAGGCCATGTGTGCGATCCAGACGTTTGACGAGCATCCAGTCTGAAGAACAATCAGTGGCGTTAAGACTAAAATTGCTTGGTTTGTAACAGTTTCCACAAGTTTGTCTGAAGTGGCTACGACATTCAGCGGACTGACTGACTGACAGAATAATACGAGATTTAAAGTTCTTACAGCAGTGATGTTGAAGATTCAAGTCACTAAACAAATATATTAATATATTAACCAAGTACTTTCCTACAAATCTGGTATTTACTCTGCTGCTTAAGAATTTCTTCGGTACTGTGTTGACAGGAGATCGCAATTCGACCCCATCAATTCTACGTAAATATTTCCTGGGATTCAGGACTTGCGCATCGTTTAGCATTCAGCCCTAGAGGCCGGTCCGGCAGGAACCAGATCCCGGTTATGGAACCGATGTGGCTCTTGTCACACTGCATCCTAGACAAAGAAGTTCCCACTTTCGCCAGTGATCCTAGTAGCGAAAGGTGGAACTGCGGGCGAGAAAGATGTCCGGTAGGAATTTTGCCTAAATTCCGACTTCCACGTAAATTTAGGGATCTTTTACATGCGTGCTGAGGATTTTTTCGCCCTAAAAATCCGACGGCTTCGGCCGGGTTTGAACCCGCGAACTTGGGTACCAAAGGCCAGCACGCTACCTCTAGACCACCGAAGCCGATAGTTTAGCATTCAGCAGAGAAAAAAAAGGTTCAGAAACAGAATCTGCTTTTCTCTTCAATTTACAGCGTAAGAAACTGTCTACTTAATTTGGTCTATAAGAAAGGAATAAACCTTGCTTTGGTTGATCGATAATTTACCTCTTCGTAACGAACTACGTGATTAGTGAACCCCGAACATTTCACATCAGCATTGCAAGATTTTCAGTTCTGAAACTCTCGGTTGTGTTCAGAATGATAAATAATAATAATAATAATAATAATAATAATAATAAATAATGGACAAAATATAATATTCTAATATCAGACTCCTCAGATGTACCCAACCCAATAATTATTTATGACAAATGGAATACCCTGTCATCTAAGCCTAAATTTTCAAGGGATTTATTAGCTATATGAATAATATTTTGAACAATACAAATTTCTCCTTCTCACCCCGTTTGTGTTTCTCGTACTGCGACCCCCATCTTCCTTATTTTAAACATGTTATCTATATTAGGTGACGAATACACATTACTAATCGCGCTCACTTCCTAGACGTTAAGCGAAATCATATTTGCGTAATTTTCGGCCAACATGTCCGAATATACTTTAGGCCTAGATATTTTGCCCCAAATACCGTTAATTCTTATTGTTCTCTGACGGAAAGAAACAAAGTTTCATATTCGTATAGAACACGTAATATTACAGTTGCCAGCATTTTAATTATCTGTGATTTCGAGAAAAAAAAATAACTTTGAGGAATATGAATTAAGAAGTACAATGGAATTAGACAGTCAAGGAAGGTGGATGCAACTTAGTGCAGTAGAAGGTAACAGAGGTAATGAATCACGCTGCTGCTCCGAAGGTTATCCGCCACTGGACAGGGCATAAGTGGCAAGAATACCAGACAGAACATGTGTAGGCTACGTCAAGGAAACGTAAGGGGAGTCGTCATTTCTGATGGACTGGCGGGGTTATGGTGGAAACAAAAAGTGGAACCTGTGTTCGACTTCTGAGCTACAGTAGGATATTTAGTGAGTTACGTTCCTGGGCGAAAAACAAACGAGTTTTATATACGTTGACTGCTTCATGCTACGTACAGCACCCATCTTACAGTCCCCGATTTGATCGCTCTAAAAATTTCTTACAAAATTATTTTGGAAAGGTGTTAACAGGTGAAGGTGGGTGGTAGAAAAGGGGAACAAAATAAGAATGGGAAAATAAAAAAATTCATACAATAATTTAGCCTGGAAACTTGACGCGAGGAAACGTGTCGGGCGGTCTGAAAGGTAAAAGGTTATTAAAATTTACCTTAAAGAATATTGTCTGGGCAGGTGGACAGGATGTTTGGTACAGGACATTACCCTGTGACGGGCTGAGGCGAGCACAGTAATACTAAATTATTATTTCATAAAAGCTGAAGAATTTTATGGTCATCTGACTGTATACCATCTTCTAAAAAAAATGGTTCCAAGCAGATCTTTAATTTGATGCATTTCGAAGGTTTAAAAGTAAAAGTTCATTCTGTTTCCCTAAACATGATCAGTGCCTTTATACTTAAAATATTTTACCAGGTGAAGGGGCTTTCTCTCCGAACAGAAGACGGCCAGAACGTGACTCTAATAATGCACTTGTCCCTCGAAAATATGCAAGAAATGGAGAGTAAAAATCGGGATTACTTGACATGAAATATGCAACTTCTAGTTACCAAACCTAGATATTCTTGTCCATGTTGAATAAAACTGAAGCAGTGACGAATCCACAGCCCACTTCCTATTAGCAATGTTCACTCGAAAAATACCTAAGTTCCAAACACTTGTTTTTGTCAGCAAGTTTTCGTACCTCCTGAATTAAATTTTACGCCTGCAAGAAACAAATTTTACCCATACAACGTGTGTTTACCCATAGTTCAAAAAGGTACTTTATTTTTTCATTAACTGTGCTCTCAGTGGCGCAAATAAAGTGCCCACAGACATCGTAGCGTGTGGGGCACCGGCAGGGGTTAGCTTCCCCACCCCCCCCCCCAAAGTGAAGAATATTAACATTTGATGTGGGGGGGTTTTCGCATTGAATTCTGTTCGTTTGACAGTATTATTAGATATGGGAGTAAATTTGCTAATAAACACAGGAGGAGGGGGTGCTACCTGGGAGTAGAGAAGGAGGGCCTCGACCGGTTAACTAGGTCACTGTGTGGACTACTCCTTCAGACACTCTGTTTTGTTTTTATTAAATTCCACTCACATTATAACACACCTTTCCTTCCCATAGAAAGACTTTCCTGAAGATTTAGGACCTCCGAACGCGAAGTGAAGGACGGAATACAATCTGCATACAGGAAGTGGGGTGAGAAATTACACACAAGTAGTCAGACAGACAGAGAGACATACACACAGATAACAGGATTTCATTTAAAGAACATGTAGAAATTAACGAACTCCGCAGTTAGCTCTCAGTAAGACATTAAACGACGATGATTCAACAGCATATTCTAGTTTAAAGTGTCTCAGGGTCACTGTAAATCACGTCTGTTTCGGTCTGTATGTTTTATCACGCACTCAACGCTCTAGTTGAAAGCACTTCCCAAGCATACTGCCTGTTCTCATGCTGTCTTATAACCGAAGCATCCAAACTCCTTGCCACTTATTGGCGCCATTATCTGCCGGCTTTATGTGTGTCTTTGCTCTATTATCAGTATATTTCCCCGTTATTTCACCCCATCTCCTCCTCATGTTCCAGCTTACCAAGTCATTCTGTGCTGCCTAATCTCAATCGTCTTTAGGGGAAAGAACAGCCTTTGAATACAGACCTATTGACATGGCCGAGGAACGACATAATACATTCTGAACACACACACACACACACACACACACACAATGGCACCTAAAGAAAAAAAATTATGTACATAAAGAAGACGGCAGAGCGCAGTCCTTACTGATACGAGTTACAAGGAGCTAACCAGAATTGCCGAAATTGACCCTTACCCTGCTGACGTGAAGAATATGGTGAGGTTCTGGTAATGCCAGCAAATGGCAGACGGGATTTAATTCCGAGTTTAAAGGGTCAAAATGTGCCGAGAACAGCTCTTCATACAGGAGACCTGACATAATACATGCCTTTAACCTTTTGACACCTAATGTCAACTATAGTGGTCGTACCGCACCTCTAACCTCTAAAGTTGCATCTTATATATTTATTCAACAAATATAGGTACTGAATATTTTAGGCATGGTATACACTGTCCGTTATTTTCTCTTCAAAATGCAGTTTGTTTCATAATTCTAACGTATTTGGTTCCTGTATTATTCACATTTTATATACAGGGTGTGCTAAAATTAAAAAAAATAATTCCGGCGGCAAAATGTTAAGTATGACTGGATCTATGGTTCACTCCGAAATGACTCAATGGTGTACACTGGAACAAGTTTACCTTCAACTAAACAACTAACTAACCAAATCCATAGAGCAGCTTCTTTCTTCAGCATCTTATAATTGCTCGGCTGGTCAAGAAATTCCTTCCTTTTACGGGGCCCTTAAATTTGTTACACTGTCGTCCACTGAACTATTTCTTCAGCCTCTTGAATCAAATCTCAAACTTCACATATTACCCTAAGTCTGCGGAATGGTTTCTATCATTGAAGCATTCTAAAAATTCCTCATTCTTCCATGCATGCTATATGCCCTGTCTATACCTTTCGTCTTCATTTATTAAACCCATCTATACGTAGTAAACATCGCTATTTGTGACGCTCCCTCATTACGTCACCTTCCATCAATTTATTCGTATTAATTTTCTCACATTGTCTCATCACTTTCAACTCAGCACATTTTATTCATGTTTTTCCTTCAAGTGAAGGGCCATGTTTCCGTCTTATACAAATTGCCAAGTACTGTAGTCATTTTGTGTGTACTACACTTTAGGTATTTCGATATAGCACGCAAATAAATAAGATACCAATATGAAGAATAACAAGTGAAAAGGGAATTTATTATTATTATTATTAAAGAATAATTTTTTTCCCCATCTACCTCGTTTCGCTTTATATTTTAGTTTACTGTTTACTGAATGCCCTTATCGCGATGTTAAGATGCACTCACTAAAACCAAATATGCATAAATTGTTTCTTTTCTGTCTGTTTTAACTTTTACTTTTAATCAAACAAAGGGTAATGTCTTTTAACTTCCTTTTTGTAGTCCTTTGCCTCTGTCCTAACATGTTCTAGCTGCTTTCTTGCACTTCATCTGACTCTGTAATTGGTCATTACTATCTTCAGTCAGTACTTAAAAATAAATCAATTACTATTATCATCATCATCACTATCATAAATATTTCCACTACTGCAATCAACTATTTTTCTATAATATGATTGTTCAGGTGGACAAATATGAAAGCGTATTTAAATACGCTACCAATATTAAAATATATTTAAAAATCCTCATATATTCGATTTACAAGAATTCCGAATTATTATGGAAAATTTGAAAATGGCCACTCAAACAGTCAGCTAACTGCCCGTCGTTTAGAAGCTGCAGATGAAAACTGAAAAATGACAGCTTCAGTGGCAATCAGGTCAGTATGCAGTGTGAAACAACACCCTACTGACACAAACCGGTGTAGAGAGAAGTGAGTGTTGCATCTGGCAAAATAATTATGGCATTATGATCTGTGACGTAATATTTTAAAAGATCCAATTATGCAAGAAAATTTGATAGTAATTCTTACACTTACTCACTCACTCCATGGCGCAGAGTCCTTCTTGAGAAGCTAACTGGTTTGCAGCTAGTCAAGAAATTCCCACATTTCACGGAACCCGAAGGTTCATTACTGCACTCACAAGCGTCCGCCACCTGTCTCTATCCTGAGCCAGCCCAATCCAGTCCATATACCCACATCCCACCTCCTGGAGATCCATCCTAATATTATTCACCCCTAGGTCTCTCCAGTGGTCTCCTTCCTTCCGATTTCCACACCAAGACCCTATACACCTCCCTCTCCTCACCCATACGCGCCAAATGTCCAGTCCATCTCATTCTTTTCGATTCCTGTCTAATAGTTGTCTTGAAAATATTCTCTCTCCCCACTTTTGCATTAAAGTCTCCTAGTAACCTTTTCATATTATATTTCGGGAAGTGATCGAACACCTGCTCTAATTCCTCATAAAATTTCTTATACACATTAATTAATTAATGTATTAATTTATTTGTAATTCTACTATCAGATGATTGCCAATACTCGATATGGAATTCTTACTTAAAAAATTATAAGCCTCATAACTGATAAGCCTACAGTCAACATGGCACGTTTATCGTCTATAAACATATAGATTGTCAACATGGAATGTTTGTCATCTCTGCAGTACATTACACGGTCAACGAAACAACTGTTTCGTTGACAGAGCGTCCCTTATCGATTAGAATCGGTAGAAGGTCTATTGCTCTGTTATCAAAAACTGATGTTACCATCATAACCATCATCGTCATTATCACTACCATTAATAACCTTTTTGTGACGACTGAAATAAATTCTTCGATATTCATCAGACACTTCAAGGACAAATCAGTTCTTCTTCCATAGCAATGAACACAGAACTTAAAGGAATGAGCAACATTTGAAGTCACCAAAGCTTACGTTTTTAACAAATAACTTCAGTGAATGAACTGAGAAGCATGCAGGTTAATCAGCTAACACTGAGTAACATTAACAATCCAGCGAAAATGGCTGTCAAAGGTTGATTTGAAAGTTGTTAGTGTTAAGAGCACGCTCAGTAATATATAATACAGTAAAGTAGAAACCAAACGGATGCCGAACACTTACACATCACGACAAAATGCAAAGCGACTTCAAAATTAGGGAGTAATTAACCAAGTATCAGACAGAATGGGCGAGATTGGGCTTTAGTACTTTCGTAACCTAAGTTTGGAACGCAGATTTCTTTTTTTACTGTCTGAAGCAATTATTACAATCTGGGCTGTGGAAATTCACGTCCATTAACACGGAATATGATTCGAACAGTTGGGCGATCACCGTTTATTGAGATGCTGAAGCTCTTATCTAAATAGGTTTTCGCAAATAACGCCGTAAAATTAAAGCTATTTGTCACTCGAATCTGTTGTAAGAATTCTGAAGCATATGACTTGGTTATTTACATAGAAGGTACGTTTTTCACAAAACAGGTGGGGGGGGGGAAGGAAATCACTTAAACCACTTGAGCCTTCTTGATACATTCATAAAATTTTATTGAAATATTCTGCACATATTGCTTGACACTTTCACAATTTGAATGGACGATTGTACAGGACGTTGAATAAGATGAGATGAGAAGAGAAAGGAAAAAATAATGAAAGGGAAGAGAAACGAAGAAAATGTGGAGAATAGAAGGAAAGGGCAAAAAAAACAGGAGGAAAAGGACGAGAAAATAAAAGGACAGACAGAAGACGAATTAAACAATGACTGAGAAGAAAAATGTACAAGTTATTGAGTAAGATAAGGCTTCATCTGATTACCGGAATGTGAACGGGCCGAATTCCTTTGAGTTCCCATCACGTGATTTCCACCTACTAGCACCTCTGAAAAAGACTTCCAAGGTAAAAAATGTAGGTCGAAAGAGGAAGTGGCGGGAAACCTGAGCGCTGGTACCGACAACGACAGAAATGGAATTAAGAAAACTAACAGAATTTAGATAAGTATGATCTGAAGAAAAAAAAATTGAGTCGAATTTTCACTCCATTAGAATTTTGTTCTGTGGTTTTTAGAAATAAAATAAATTTATCCGACATTTAAACTCTTCAGGCAGTTGCCACATAAAAAAGGGCACTAGGCTTATGGGAATGAAAAATATTTAGTGTCACAGTATCAGATTTGCTACCAAGGTCCGACGTATTTATATTAACAAAATACAACAAACCTCTTTACAAAATTACGAGATGTGATGACGGTTGTTAGAAGACACAATGCAATGGCTAAACTTGTAATTGAAACCAGCTTGGTGCACACTTCTTCATAGTATGTTTAAGAAGAAATGTGCACCAAGTTGGCTTTAATTACAAGATTATACAAGGACGCACGGTCAATAAAACATGAAACTTACTTAAAGAATCAGTATAGAACTGACGTGATGTAAAACACTTTTATATCACCTGAACACTTCAGGCCTGTAGACACAGAACAGGAGGGGGAAATGTTTCGTGTGATTAGGCAGACTAGAATCTTGCGTGTTGTTGAGGAACCAAACAGTATAGAACACAACACCCGTAGGCCCTCCTTAATGGGCGGGTTTCTGCTGTACATTATGGTTTATCATATGAGAGCTTATTAAGCTGATACATCTTACGAGAGTTGCAGAAAAAATATATGAAGAGGGAAAGAGAAAGATATAAAATAAGGAGTGTACGAACAGAAAATACAGGAAGACATGAAAAGGAGGGTATGGAAAATGTGATTTGTGTTCATATTGTGTGGTCAGAGCTGGAAACATGTGCAGTGTGTACAGATGAGTGACAAGATGGCTTGGGAATTGCATGTCGATGTTGAAGTAGTTCCGATTGATCCGTTGCTGGATATCAAGTTAAAAAATGTGGAGAAATAATTATTCAAGTGTCGCATTCCAAGAGTGTAGCAGTAGAAAATAAATTATTGTTTGCTTACTTTATCCGTAAAGATTTTGTTTAAAAAAACAACATAGTGGGAAAGGACAGGTGTGCAGTGGGTTCTGGTGGGGACAGCTGAGTGAAATAAACCACTTGGAAGACTTTGACGTAGATAGGAAGATAATATTAAAATGGATCCTCAAGGAGTGGGGTGGGGAGGCATGGACTGGATTGGTTTGGCTCAGAATAGGGGCAGGTGGCTGGCGCTTGTGAATGCGGTAATGAACTTTCGGGTTCCATAAAATGCTAGGACTTTCTAGACTAGGTGAGGACCTGCTAGCTTCTCAGGAAGGAATCTGCTCCATGCATCTAGTTAGTTAGTTAGTTGAAAGCAATGTCGACTATGACAATGACGATGATACAAGAGTGTTGATAGTAAAGTCAAGAGTAATATATTATTAAAATCATCCAACCGAAAGTATAGAATATTATCAGAATACTGTAAATTAACCAAATCTCATATGAAGTTAAATAAGTATAAGTTTGTTAGAGGCGCCTATTTCATTACACAAAAGTTTAAAATTCCGATTTGGATTACAATAATAAAATTATACAAAAATTTAGCTGTGTGTATCACAAACATTTCCAAGTATGTGTGCGGGGAGTACAGAGCCGTAAGTAACGATTATTGTTATTATTAAATAGTAAAAGTAGCGACAAACACGTGGGTAACTTTATAAAATATTTTTGGCTGGAATTTATGTAGCTGATTATCGGTTCAATCTGTATCGTGTCTACAAAACTCTGCCACTGGATCCTTTGAATCCACATTCTCATACTGCGTGTCCTTTAATTGTCATTTTGACTGCATTCTTCCCTCTACGTCAGCGTCTCGCAAGTTACTGTTAGAGATAGTCTGATTTTGATGTTAAATATTTGTCCTCTCTCTTGTATGCGTGTTAAATGATTTTTCCAAACCATCCTCTGTTATTTGAAAACCCTAACAATGTTAAGAGAAACTTACAAATTCTGAAGCTCTTCGTTCCTTGAGTTCTTCAGTCGTATTGTTACTTCCTGTTTCTTAGTTCGAAAATTCTGTCAGTCCTTTCTTTTCAGACCTCTTCACCCGACATCTATGTACACGTGAGCACTAATCAGATACTTCTCTACAGGTTCATATAGAGAGCACAGTATACAGGAGCGTTGTTGTTGTTGTTGCAGTGGACCAGACATCAGCTTGTCTCCAGAGACTAGCCACCCCTGGTGACAGACAACCCTCCGGGCACCCGAGGGCTGCTGCTAACGTTGTGCAGATGGCTCCCATCAATAACTAATATTTATTGCCGACGGCTGCTGCGAGCTTGGACCCAAATGGGAGAGACGTAACTACACGGTGACTGGAAAAACACAGCAACGGTGTTTTGGTAAAAAGGTATTAAAGGCTGTAGATTCTTGGCACTGAACGAGATGAGGGATGATGACCAAGACCCATAAGTACACGCTTATGTGAAATTGTTTCTGTTTTACGTCGTGAAGGTGGGAAAATGGAGGTATAGCTCTTCATATTCTGAATCGCGGCATAGAGTTTAACTGAAATGACTGAGGTTCCGTTCTTCTGAGGTGTGACGGCGAGTCACTGGATAACAGATAGCCGACGTTTCGAGACAGCATACGGATGTCACCTTTAAGATTCGAGAAGTCTAAAACCTTTCGACCTACCATTCAAATATATTAAGCTGTATTTCGGACTAGCAGTAATTAGTGACAGTCTTCATTACGAAATTAAACCAAAAATTGCATATGAAAATATATGCATTTATTACATTATACACGTTACATATAGTGACGTTTCAGTGAATGGTCACGAATTAGTAAATAGTGACAGTGTGTTGTTATTTATAGCCAATTTTAACATTATTTTTCTCATCACATTAAGCATGAAAAAGAAATCACAAAGCTCCTACGAAACTAAACACTTTATTGTCCAACTAATGCACAATATATAATATGTAGATACAATAAAAATTACAAAATATTTAGAAGTGCTCCAACATGTTTCGGATCACAGAGGATCCATCATCAGCGGGATTTTTACAGTGCTTGGCTAAAAATTACAAGAATGATTTTATCGTGTCCGTTGACATGGACAAGGTTGGTGTTATGGCAGCATATTGTGACCCGTTGTGCGTGTGTGTAGTTCACTGAGTGCCTTCATGTTGGAGCACTTTTAAATATTTTATAATTTTTATCGTATCTACATATTATTAACTGTGTGTTAGTTGGATAATAAAGTGTTTAATTATCATTGATGCACGGTGCAAACATGAAGACTCCTACGAAACGTTCATAATTTTTGCAACTTGGGGACCCTAAATATATTTAAACAAAATTCGTACTTCAGTAGAGCACAATATAAACAGTGATGATTGTCTGGTAAATAGGAATATTTTTTTTCTACTTGTGAAACATATAATACAAACAAAGAAACAAAAAAAGGATGGAAAAAAATAAGAAAGACAGAAATATCGAAAAGATGAAGCAAAACAACAAAAACAGAGCTTTTCTGATAGTTTGAGAAGAATTGTGGCGCCTACTCAATTATTATGTCTTGTGACGGTTTTTCTTGTGTGAAGGGATGGAAGGGTGGTTCTTAAGGCGCCCTCTTCTGCTAACAGAAAAGATGCAGTGGAGGCACCCAGTCATTCTAAAAAATGACATTCACTGCTGTACGTACTACGGACAAGAATCTGGGATTATTATTGCAAGTTTCGTAAAAACATAACAATATTTAATAATTGCAGAAAATGTTGTAATTTTTAAAGCCATAAGTTTACTGTGATTTTCTTGAATCCGTGGGGCTTGATAGTAAATTTTATGTTACTTTTAATTCAAAGACTAGCAAAATAATCTACAGTAAGAAAGAGTTCGATGTTTGTTTGTTTGTTTATATATTAGGTTTTCATTCGACATCTCATTGCCTATTATGCTGAAACTGGGAAGTACAACATTGTCACACTAACCTCGAAGGCAGATGTCTGGATATATATATATATGGGCAGAAGGAAAAGCCAAATGAAACTTACAGTGAAATGGTGTGTGTTTGCAGAAAAGATTAACTTGAATTATATTGTAATTAGTTACCACAGAGAGATCTGGCTCAATGTTAATATAAACATTCAGCTGATATAGCGTAACCGATCAACTGCAACACACTCTAAAAATACACTTCCAGAAATGACCTTCCTTACTTCCTCCCACTTTATTCAGTATGCAGTCTACCTCGTTTATTAACCAGAAGGTTCAGCAGTCTATTTGGGTAACTTAAGAGGTGAAATATTTTCCGTCAGTTTTCCTCTCATACGTCTCTCACTACACTCACCTCCCCCCAAACACTTTGTATGTATTTATGTATGTTTGTATGTATGTATTTATGTATGTTTGTATGTATGTATTTATGTACGTTTGTATGTATGTATGTATGTATGTATGTGTTACTGTAGAAGCCCGAAGATTGGTTAAACCTAGGTTTTACCATCTAGGAAGTGTGTCATCCGCGTTGTGTGTGTGAAACTAGGAAAATGTATGTAGCCAAACACAACTTAAGTTGTGTTTGGCTACATACATTTTCCTAGGTTTTACCGGTAAATCCTAGCACTTACCATAGTGAGGTGGTGAAAGTCTGAAAAATGTTTGGAAACGCTTCCATTTCGGGCTTTTACCAAACCATGTCGGTAAATGCTGGCATTTGCCGACACGTATTGGTAAAAGGCCGTTTTGTTTGTCTTTCATTATGCTTTTTATGTGTGTGTGTTTTAACTTTAAATTATTCATTGAACATGTAAGTTTAAAACATTTTGGCGGGCATTTATATTGCATAATTCTATGAAACTCAATTTTTATATATTTATTGTACCGGGTCCATACTTAAATTAGCTTAGCTTATTTTCGGCACAACAGTCGCAAGCGATACCTGGGTCGACCAGTCCGCGGCCCGCCATAGGGCATGGTTTCGGAAGATGCGTTGTTAGCGCATCGCAGTCCGTTCCGCGGGTATCTGGTATACTTAAATGAACTTTAAATTATTTTTGTTTATTTGAAGACTCTGTGAATGGAATGGGAAATTAAAACAGCATTCTATTATCAGATTAAACTCTACATTTTTCCCCATCAAACCAGTCCGTTACAATAATTTGCCTTTGTGTATTTAAATTTAAACGAAGCCTAGAATAACATTAAATTTAACTGCTTTTTATTTTACTGCATTTACGTAATGTATTAAAAGAAAATGTTCATGAAATAAATGGAACTTATTAATCAGAATTTCCTTGAATATTATCAAATCGTAATTAAACTCACTTGTTACAGCAAGGTTGAATGTTGTGACATTTTGAGTTACAAAGTAGATTGGCTGATTTGCACAAACACATCTTCGTTGTACACTTCTTTGAACAGTTGCATTTTCTGAATCCTTGTCCACCAACTAAAGACAGCTTATTTACCACTTCACGTATATTTATTTCCTCCTTACCAACTACTTCGATGCTTAAAAAAATTTCTTTGCATAAGGTAAATTGGTTTATTGTGTACAACGCGTTTAGTTTACCAAACTTAGTAGCACGTTCATAAAATTCCTCTTCTTTAATGTCTGTGATAACGGCTATTTTTGATCTAAGATCCATCTTCGCTATCTCAATATCTCGTATTTTTTTCTAACATTTTGTCCTAGAGTAGGTTTTTGGAACTTTTTAAAGGAAGTTGCTTTCTTTTCCTTTGCCTGCTCCTCAAGTCCTTCCCTGGCAGCCTTTCGAAACACTTTCACTTTTTGAGTTCTGCTGATAGTTGCAGTTGTCCCGTCACGGGTTTTAGAGATTCCTTCTGGGTGAATTTTTTATTTTGAACTCGATCTTCACTCCCATTGTTACGTAGGTTTCTGTTTCACTTTTATTATCATTACCTTGCAATTCCAATCAAGAGTTGGTTCGTGGTCTGTGTTTGAGTTTCATAGAATTATGCAAGATAAATCACCGCCAAAATGTTTTAAAATTAAATGTTCAATGAATAATTAAAAGTAAAACACACACACTTACAAAGCATAATGACAGCCAAACAAAACGGACTTTTACCAATAGGTGTCGGCAAATGCCATCATTTACCGACATGGTTTAGTAAAAGCCCGATATAGAGGCTTTTCCAAGCATTTTTCAGACTTTTACCACCTCACTATTGTAACTGCTAGGATTTACTGGTAAAACCTAGGTTTTACCAATCTTTGGGCTTCTACAGTAACATATGTATGTATGTATGTATGTATGGATGGATGTATGTATGTATTTATGTATGTATGTATGTATGTATGTATGTATGTATGTATGTATGTATGTGTGTGTATGTACGTATGTATGTATGTATATGTGTATGTA
>Ga0136643_10007679_pt1 | contig 15636 bp, 10 predicted proteins | sample TergutLab28metaG_FD_96883 | JGI IMG/M metagenome (GOLD analysis project Ga0136643, IMG submission 96883) | Labiotermes labralis P1 segment gut microbial communities from Petit-Saut dam, French Guiana - Lab288 P1 (version 3) (version 3) | ecosystem: Host-associated > Arthropoda: Insects >... | reverse complement strand
GGGGGGGGGGGGGGAGGAGACATTCTTTACAGGACAGCACTTCAAAAGACTTAGTCAAAAAGTCTAATAACATTCTTAAGTTAAGCAATAAAGTTTATAGTCACTGGCATTTAGATACCGTTTTGAACCACATCACAAAATTAAAATACGATATACATACACACGAGTTTCAGCAAGAAGTGTTGCAATTTTAATATCAATATGCAGTACACAATTTTGTTCAGACTTGATATAATGACAAAAGATGCTAAAGTACCTCTATGCATAAAGGTTGTGTTGCAATTAAGTCAAGGTGGTTATTCTTCTAAGGTTACTTCCAACCTGATTAACAGGCTTTGTGCAGGCTTCCAATTTATAAAAATCCTTCTATTGCAAATGAGTACACTTTACACAGCCATAAACAAAGGAATGGCCATGTTTATTTTTTTTTTGTAATACAAAACCAAAACACAAATTTACAATGGCTTCTACAACTCCAAATGTTGCAAATTACCACACTGATCCTGCCACATCTGCTGTTGAGGACTTCATTACTGAATATACTACTAAGATTTTTCTTACTAATGAATGGGTATCAAATACCATGCATGCCTGCCAACACTTTCAACACTATTTCAGAATAAAACTGTAGTAATTTAACAGGTTAATGTATGAATAAATAATACTAATAGAGATAAATAATACATATCATTGTAAAAGCAATAAAAGGACAGTACAATATAACAAACTAATAAACAGCTGTTAACAATACACAATACAAACAAAATCTACAAGTGTAAAACATTATCAACAATACAAGTGCTCTTTCTCGTTTCAAAATATATGTGTATATTTATATATATATATATATTTATTTATTTATATGTGTGTGTGTGTATGTATTATTTTCCTTAATTAATGATGGATGAAACTTTTTGCTCATTACATACACTATTCTCTCCAGAACAAACTCAACTGCACATAAAACGTCAAGACTGTTCAAATTATTTTTCACTTATCACAACTGTCCACACTCAATACCCTCCTTTCTCTGCTCTTCAAAATCTTTTTAAGATTCTGACAGCCATGTGTAATCCAAATTCCATATTGTAATACTCCTATAATATAGTTGTCAAAAAACCTACACGAGTTTCGAACACCAATCACACTAACTGAAGACAACAGCCCCTCTATTGTGTTTGCAAACGTGCACAGGAGGCATAAACACTTAAAACATCAGTCAAAATTTTGAGGTTCTTATGGCGATTAATATAAAAATTATGATTTCCTGGGTTGTGACATCAGGTATGAATATGTTGGAGTACAGTATGCCTTCAAAATATTGGTCCCACAAGACCTTACTCTTAGAACTTTTACATTATGACATCAGAGAGAAATTATATGGCAAACACAACTGAGACAGGCTGTAAGAAGTTACATCTTATGCAAAGACCATAGGCACTGACAGTAGTCACATGTTTGTATAAGACTTTTTAAAGGCGAAATCATGCGACACAAACACGCAGAAGCAACACAACAGGACTAGAAGAAAAACTGTGCAACTGCCAGACAGTGAGACAGCATAACAGATCTACAGTACTGTAAACAGAACGAAGAAATTTTATAAAAAAAATTTGATATCTGCATGGTGATACAGACTCACACTGTACTCTTCTAAGTTACAACACTATGCAGTCTGGTACGTGCAGATAGAGGAATATATGTTATGTGAAATATATGTACCCACGTACCAGAGTACATGGCATCATAACCCAAGATTACAACTGCATTAAATCATGCTGTGATGCAGTAAAATGTGTTCTAGCATTAGTGTGAAATGTGGTGTCAAGATTTTCTAAAGCAGATGCCAAAAATGTTAACTAACATTTTTGGAGTCTCTCTTGGTCAAACAAATGAAGAAGTAAGACCAGATGTGTGTATTTCACGAAGGACAATGCACTGAAAGGCAGGATATGGAGTTCAACAAAATCTCATCTATGTTCAAAAAATAACCAATCAGAATACGAATGCTTTAAAGACCCTTGACAATCAAAACCTGGGACCCTGTTATAGAAATGAAACATTTTATGTCTTGGGACAACATATTTGAATTAGTACTCCAGTAAAACTGGGGCATGTTCTGCAATGCAAAATCTGACATTCTCAAAAAGGCATCTATGAAAATTTACCATCCTGGAAAATGGCACAGTGTCAAATGGTAAATAGTACTGACATATTTGAGGAAACTGCTGCTTCGATCTTCAGGGTAGTCTTCTTGGACTACCACTGACGACAAGAGGCTGCCAGCTCCACCCAAAACATGTGAATGTTCAAGCAGCACAGTGTTTCTACAGTCAAATTTTTAAAGCAAGAGACATAAATTCATGCCTAAGAATTAATCCACTCTCTGTATCAGTCTGGGTAGCAGATGGTATTTCACAAGCTGCAGCTGCGATAACAATGCTGTTACTTGTACAATGTATGTGTACTGTGTTCTTTTCATAATTTAACAAGCAAGATCTTACACTCACAGTAGATCATTTCTGACACACCAGTGTTTGTTACTCACATTTTAAAATGCCAAACATTAAGGACAGACTTTAAAATTCCTAAGAATTCAGTTCCCTTTGCAACATTATCCTTAATACTTGTATACAATAAGATGTCAAAGGTATGTCAAACATAAAGATATATGAATAAATCTCTTAAAACATGTCCACATAAATGGTGTAGCAAAAACAGTTTTGCATTTCCATTTCCCAACCACAAAAAATTAATTTAGACATTACAAGGTAGCACATGTTGTACAGTAACCACAAGTGCATTAATTGGCACACCTTTCCTGATGCACCCAAAGACTGGTGTACCTGACCTAACCACATTCAATAAAAAACAGTATCTCCAGAAGCACTTCTCAGTACTTATGCCTTTACATGTTTTAATAATCTTCTATGGTTTGAAGTGACTAATTCTTGAGATTCCATTATGATCCAAGCAGTGATCTGACAATGCCAAAGGTGTGTAAATTTTTACTGTTTGTGTTTTGTACTGCTGTGATACTCCAGCTGGCCTGATGTCACATGAGACCATTATACCCTGAGTTAGAAACTAGCCACCAAATCTATAGCAGCAATAGATATGTCTTGTCATTGTTAAGATTTACTTTAATAGGATACAACAGTCTTTTCTTCTGATTGAATATATGCAATGGTTCAGGTATGTGAAACTCAAGGCTTTCTGATTGTAAAGTTGAACAATTTGTGTGTAAATTTTCGTGAATCCCTGCTGTTTTGGACAGTCTGTCACTATCAGTTGCTAGAATATCTGATAGTTAACTTGGCTTCAAGACAAAGCACACACTAAAAGGTTTCTTCTGGAACACTCTTCAAGCATGTCATTTGATGCTGTACAACATGTCCAATCACGTATTCTGGTTAAGCAATCAGATTATCACGTTACTATAAACTCCCCTGAGGACAACATACATTCTATCACTCAAATGTAACATGGAACAGTGACTCTGCTCAAATTGAATGCCACTAAATCAATGCGACTTCTACCCACAGAATATACCTCACAAGCTGCATTGTATGCACATAATCAGATATGATGAAACATGGATGGTTGCACATGCAGTGTTTATGTTACTGTTGTAGTAGTTTCTAATATTCATCAACTACTAAGGTTACATACAGACATAATGGTCAACATTAAGGTACCATGCAGGAGGTACTGGGTAGGCGACAACTACGTAACCTGCACTACTGTACATATTAAAGGATAACTGCTGATCATGAGTAAAGCATATTACTGTGCTGAACACAAGGAAAAACAGAATTACTCTGAGCATAACCTCTCTCAGTGCTATTTTGTCCACCACAAATCCCACACGGACCACCCTGGGATGGAAGCCAAGCCTCCACAAGCAGAAGCTGGAAATTAACTGGCATGCTGATAAGATCTGTTCTGACTTGGGGTGACGAAGTCTCTAACGTAACTACACAAATTGGCGCTGCACACTTTGACTTGTGTATGGAGAAATTATCCAATTCCCAAAATGCTGTGAACTACTTCGTATAAGAGATGAGTAACAACAGAAACCCAGTAACAGTAGCTGCAACATACCAGAACAAGAACCATTCATAGTGCTGATGAAATACATGGCAGTAGTGCCAACTTCATGAATGCACACTGGCCCATGGTGACTGAATGTAAATCAAGAAGTAACAACCCCATACACTCCTGCTGAACAACTAATTTTATACCCACATATTCTGTTTGAAATTAAGAACTTAATTTGTAAGCAACTAGTTTTTGAAGATAAAACACAAGAAGAAACATTACATAACCACCAAATAACCAGTTATTTATCTTATACAGAAACAAAAACATAATTTTCCCCAATTATGCATGTTCAAATAATAATAATAATAATCACTAAATTAAAATAATTCATCCCTTTAAACAAGTATGGTGATTAAAAAAAAGTGATCCTTGGGCATAGACATAGGGTGGGGTTTAAGGTTTTTCAAATCTCCTTCCTAATATAACAAGAGAAGCTTCTTATCTAACAAAATTTTGTTATAAAGAAAGATTTGGTAATAAAGGAAGTAAAGTACATGCCAGCAGCAAAACACAGTGTCTACTCAATGAATGGCGACTCCAAAGCCAAAACAACCTCCTTAAGAAATATGCCAGCACAAAAAAAAAAGATGTTATTACTGTCTTCACCATTACTAACTTCATAGCCCTCACTGTAGTGTCTCTTCTCAGCAAATTAAAATTTCCAGTTTGTATTTTATGATAGTCTGAACAAACTCATGGCTCCTGACCTCAAATCATATTTCTTTCTCTCGACTTATTACAATGACAGTGCAGTATACCATGGATGTAGTCTGAAACATCATCAAGCTGCCAAAAGCTTAAAAAATAAATACATAACTTAACAATGATAAATAACAGAATTCCATCTCCGAATAATATAAATGAACTGAACAAACACCTACAGGTTCAATGAAGGAACAGATGATCACCTAATTGTCTTTGGATTTTGACACCACTTAGGGATGTAAGGTGAAACCAAAATTTCTGAGGAATGGGTTGCCCCACTTTCAGTGACAAAATTATGACTGGACAGATGCTGGTAATTTGGGAAAAGGAGTGGGCTGATTTTATAAGCAGGTTGCAAGGAACTTGGCCACTCAAAAACATGGAAAGAGAGTGTGGACAGATCTCTGTCTAGGCCAAAAGGAGTGCAGAAGAGTAAAGGTGAAAAAACCAAGATATTTAATGGCCCTTGTCATGGTCCCACACAGTCACAAATGTGAATGAGTATACAGTGCCATTACATATATATGATCCTTTCCCTGGATCTAGAAGATGGTAATGGAAAGTGAAAAACAGTAAGCCCCATTTATGATAGCACAGGGAAGGCAGTGTTGCCTCAGATTAAATTGTACATTTCTTGGAGAGCAGTTATTCTACCTTTTTTTCTGCATATTCGTGGGCAAAACCCAATGATCCCTGAAGATGGAGGCATGTTCCTCTGAAATATCACTGACCACCGACAATCCTGCACTGTGTGAAAACCAAGAAGACATCACTTGATCAACATCTACCATGAAAACCTGAAAATCTAAACAGGAAAGGGCATGAGTTAGTCAACATTCACTGCTCCACTGCTCATGTCAACCAGTTGCAGTTTCTACTGATGTAATTCAATGCTCAATCAAAATCATATTCTGGCACATCAGTGCATAAAAATGTATCAACTTGACACAAGCATTAATGAAGATATTACTTGTTTGTTGAAAGAATAAATGTGGCAGCTTCAGAAACCTCAGAATTGTCATTACACTTACACACCCTGTACATATGGCTCTCTGTCTTCTTCCTGTCTCTCAACAGCCAAATGACTAACAAACACAAACATTTTGCCCTGAAAAGACAATACACTCTCAGTTCAATGAACATATTTTTAATCAGAAGCTTCATTCATGTAAAGAGCTGCACAAAACAAGGATGAAGAATGCTACTACACAACCACAAAGATGACTGGTTATTGTATGAAGGAACAAGAGGTATTTTTTATAGAATTTTATGACTAATGAGGAAATCAGAAGTTGCTTAATGAAAGAGTCTAAGAAGAAATCCACAGACCGGAAACATCCAAGCTCACCAGTGAGGACGAATTTCATGAAGCAGGCACCAGCTGAAACAAAATTATGCTTTCTTTTGTGACGAAGAGCACCCAATTTTCATCCATTACACAAGACCAGGTGGGTTAATGAACTGTGCTCCCTAATTTCACCAGCTACACTGCCAAACACCGAAGAAAGCAAACAAGATTCTCTGCTCCATGATAACAAACACCCTCGTTCTGCCAAAATGTGTCAACACCATCTGCAAATTAGGATTTAGGAACATCCAACTGGATGTCTAGTGCTCTTATACAGCACTCTCAGTAAGGTGTTCTAGAGGGATTAGGGAAAGAAAGCACTCATATAACTCTGGATTCATGGGCAAAAGAAAGAATTCTGTGCTTCTGAAATAGTGATCATGATCTAAAAAATGTGAAGCTGTCTACAGGTGAAAGTAATATGAACACCCTCATATGAAGGCCAGTGCTGCAGGATTTATTGGCTTCACTGTTTTTGATTACTGAATACTTTATACCTGAACATGACACAACACAGAAGATACAAACTGTATTCCATTTAAAAAACAATTTAGTAAAGTACAGAAATTATTTCAGTTGTCATGTGGACAAAAACTGCAACAGCCTATAAGAAGGGTACAAATGGAAGGACAATATGGCACCTTCAATCAATGCTGACATGGTAAATACACATATGAAAAGAAGGTTGCCTGAGTGGGACTTTTGTCACAAGTTATGATTTTAAAATACAAATAACAGATCATTTAATTACCCACTTCTTCAAAAAAGTATATATTACAGAAAATTATAAAGAATATAATCAAAAACCACTTTAATTACACGTACCAAATACACAACATTTATTAACTGCATATATGTACTGTTTCTCCTACATGTTTCGGTGTTACACCATCATCAGGGAGAAATTTATGTCCTTTACTTAAAACCACATGCTACTACTTGACCAGGCACAACACAGGAAAGGATAAAGGGTTTATGTTCTTTACTCAAAACCACGTGCTACTACTTGACCAGCCACGACACAAGGTTTACTTATGAGTTTTACATCCAATGGACCCAATCATAATTTAAAGAATGATGAACATATATTGTCACAAATTTGCATAATCCATGAAAGCAACAGCTGATCACAGCCAACCATATGCACATATGTACAGTAACTCCCCACATTAACATAATATTCAACGTACATAAATTCGACTTTACATAAATTTTTGCTGGCTGGTGCTAACTTAAAAAAATCATGGAAACATATTTTGCATTATTATATTATATTTTCTTAATCTTTTTTGTAATTTTTCTTGTGCACGAGACCAAAAAAAAAACTGAAGTACACTGAATTTAGGGAAATTCCAACTTACGTAAAATTCAACTTGCATAAAGTTCCGTGGAACGCAACACTTACATAAGTCACTGCGTGGCTGTAATATATATAAGATTTTTTTTTCATAGATTTTAAGGTTTTTAACATAAAACACAGTAGTGCAACACCTATGATGAACCACTGTATAAATTACTGCCTTCCGCAAATGCAAGCTGTACTTTTTATACTAGTATTTCCGACGCAACCATTGCAGAAACCATAGACAACACCTGCGTAACATCATGTGGTTTAAAATAAAGGACACACAGTTCTCGCTGATGATGCTGTAAAACCGAGACATGTGGAAGATGCACAGTGAATATATACAATTAAGCAATAATGTGCATTTGGTTGGTGTAATTAAAAGTGTGTTTCATAATATGAGAATGCATGGAATGGAATACTTCAATATAAAAAGAATATCAGTTGAGTTTCGGTCCCAGAGAGCTTCCTTTACTTCAAGCAAATGTCTGTTAGCACTGCAGAGAAATTCCATACTACTACAGCAGCAAGAAAAATTCAAAACTTGTAAATCCAATCATGAATACCATTAAACTCCTTACACAACTGCCATTATGATGCATTATCTTTCTTTTACAATATAATTACATGATAGACATTATAACAAATGATATTTGCAATTATTCTTTAAAATGCATTAATAATACAATGTTGCTGCAGTGTACACAATGAGTTTCCTAACATATCATCAGTGTTATCACCACAGATTATACTCATAAAACTACATTTGTTCCATGACTCACTGTGCAAACATTACAGTCTCTCAGACCAGGAGTATGCATCTGCTTGTTAAACAATGAATAGGAAATTTTATCAACAGTTACCACATTTTCTATGAAATTATTTTCTAATTTAATTTCAATATTTAGAGAAGGGTTATATTCTCTGAACAGACCTTCAATAATTAACTGCTGATTGGCTTAAGGTCAGAGTGATCAAACTACACATTTTAGCATTTCAGGGTAATTAACAGTACCAGTGTCAACAAAATGAGCTAATGTTAAGATCAAACAAAGCCAACTCTTATTACTTGCCATAATTAATTTAGGTGCCTGCACTTACACAATGTAAATAAAGGCCAATGCTACACAGAAATTAATGTCTTTATGATTCCAAGAACACAGGGTAAGTAACTGCAGCAGGGATATGAGAAACCTCCCTCTCCTGCACCTCCACTGAGTTCGTATGTTAGTACTCAATGTAGCCAGTAAGATCTGATTTTGTATCCTGGCACCACCAATATGAAAAAAAGGTCTGAGTGTATACATTGGTGCCAACTGTACAAACAAAGATCTGAGTTTTTGTATCTAGGCACCAACTATACGAACAATGATCCGATTCTACATCTTGGCGCCAATTGTAAAAAACAAGATGTCTATATTTTGGAACCAACTGTACCAAGCAAGATACCACCACTTTCCTTCCATGTAATAAAGAAACCTTCTGCTTCATGTGGGCACTGAAAACAAAGTTTGTAAGCTGCAGTGATTGCTGTGGATTGTGGGATAATTATTATTGTGACAATGGATGAATGAGAAAATAAACAGAGATCTAAGAAGTATATAACCTGTGAGTTACATTTTGTGTTGCTTTACTTTATTAACAACTTTTCTGCTATATCTTGGCTGATTATGCAAATTATGCAAACAATTCCAATTTTTCCTGGGTCCTGTCCAAATTCAGAATATCATCATCTTTAAAATTCTTTGCTCTGTAACTGTAACAATAAACAAACATGACCACTTCCCATAAAAACAGATGGGTTAAGCAAAATTGTTATTACACAATATCACAGTTCACTCTCAACTTGTGAAATATTAATTTGCACCACTAACATAGCACAACATACTGTACAAATGCCAGTATATACAAAGTGTACTGGAGCCTTCTTAGCCAGGCAGTGTAGAATCAGATATGAAGCAATGACAGGATCACAGAAACATTTAATACGTCCACATAAGCAAATGCTACTGCATGAAACTGGTGGATAGGTAAAAGTAACGTGAAAAGGATTTTACCTGTATTTCTTGGTTATTTTATACCTCAAGAAAATCACATTTCCATCACAGATTCTAATGGCTAAGAAATTCAGTGTCATACTAAGATAAAATAGAGAAATTAAAAAGGAAGGCACTACAATTAATAACATCCTGAAGACATAAAACAAGCAGGTTTTGAAGAAAATCAGTTGGGGTGGGGTTATCTAAAGAAACGAGATGGTCTGTTGACATAAAAGTTGTTGGGGTTGTGTGTGTGAAACTCTGGGGACTAGGGAGAAAAGTGCAAGGTAGCAGTAACAGACAAGTGGAAGAGGAATAAAAGGAAAGATAATAGTCATGGAAATAACACAACTGACTATAAATTTGCAATTTCCAGCTAGAAACGTCAGAGAAACAGATTTTTCCAAGTGCAACACAAACTCCATTTAATACAAAATTTCAAGAAGCCAACTGGGTCCATAAGAATACTGAACCACAAAGAACATCCACAATTATGACCACTGCTTTCCATTCCAATTATTCATGTAGCTTTATTATTGTTAAAATATCAGGCATAAGGTGATTACTGGTATTATCCTCATATTATGTTCTTGAATGAATAAAACTAATTTTGAGAAAAGAAGAAAATTCCATAATACAGCTGATAAAATATACGGACACCACCTCTTGCAGGTATGTCAGAATGACACAGTGTCCATAACAATCAAATGTATCTACGCACAAAATTTGTAGGTTTTCTTTATTAATTAAGATGTGGTTTTCAAAATTAGAATTCATCTGTAAAGTACAGATAAATAACAGTAAAAGTGAATATTTAAACATAAAGTCACACAAGTTACTAGCAAGCTTCACTTTCATCAGTGCAAACTTTCAATTCATCACACTGCAAAACACAATTTTATGCAGTTACATCTGTCCTGGTCCTAAACCAACATGTTACACATTCTGACATAAAAACCAGAGACAATTATTTTTTATTTTAACTGCGTTCATGTTTACTGGGTGCTTTTATCAATTAATAGGTACTTTTTCCAACAAAAGCACACAGTTTAAACCAGTCACCATGCTACACCAATTTGATCAGCAATTCACACCATCAGACACAGCACAGCACACACCCATCATATTATAAGAATATCAACAATGCTTAGTGAAAAACCCATCATAGTAACATCTGATTTCCAGATATACCGACACCACATCAAACACATTGCAACAAAGTCTAGCACCATTTTCTGCACTCACTTCTGATTCCTATACAGATGACACCATGATAATATATTACAATTATACTGCTTTTCATAAACCATGAAGACAACACACAAACCCATGGTTGCACCACCAAAGGCCATAATTTTGATTTTAAATTTTAAGTCACAGCTAAATTAGGTAGAGCTCTATAACTTACCTTAGCATGAACTATTGTAAATTACAATTAATATGAAGCATGCATGTGTTACTGGTGTACTAGATCTTCTAAGGTTTGGGAAACCATCCAGTGATTCAATGATAAATCAAAACACGCTGGGTACTGAACAGACATGTTACTAATGCTGAATAAATGTGTGCGTTTGATGGAAGAACCACTCATTAATTGTTAGTTTCAATTCAAATCCTAATGATTAGGCTAAAACTCTGGAAATGAACACCAGCAAATACAGGTTAAATGCTGTGGATGACAAAACTCTACCCAAAGAAGGAACCACAGAAGTAGTTGCACAACCACTCTTGTGGTATGAAATATGGCTGATGCGTTTTTGCAGGAACATGAAGATATTTACAAAAAGAACAAAGCCACAGAGTGGAAGATACAACAATGAACAAATCAGACTGAAGTCTGTGTTCACTGACTTTAAAAAATGCTGTTCATTTTGTGCCAATCATAGATATTATGAAACAGTAAATGAGCCAGTATTAGAACACAAAAGTACAGCTTCAGTTAGTACAAATTTGACAACATTATTAAACCACCTTTGGGGACTAGATTAAAACCAAACTATATGGTGAACAGAACCATTACAACCCAGTCTCATGTAAATACAACAGCTCAATGAGACACAAACACAATGCTCTAGTGATATAGCTGCAAGACAGAACAATTTTGAATTAAAACCTACTTATGCTCTAAAATAAATATTGCCTTTTTCAGTTAGACTAATAGAGTAAAAAACATACACAATTTAGTTAAATCTAAAGTGATGTTCAGATCACCCAATATTTAATGGCATCAGTTCAATAAGCTCAATTCAAGCATTACACCAGTTCACATAACTTCTTACAAAGAGCAAATCCTGTTAACTCAGCAATGTTCATCTGGTATCAGCAACAGACACTGATGACTGACTCTCTGTTATATTACAAGTCTGATGGGCAGAGACATCTGAAGACATCTTAAGGAAAAAAAGAGGTTGCAGAACACTGTGTAATATGTTTTCTTCTCAAAACATGCCCAAATCAAAACAGTAAAAGCCAGCCAAGTGGTATATCGTATAAGCACCACACTCTACACGACACAAATATTTACTGCTGGAGACATCAAAACTAGTGACATGATGAATAATGTTAATTGGGGCTCACTAAGTGACATTCACGTATCAAACAATATAAATATAAATGGAAAACAATTCTTAAAATAAACTTATAAAACAACAGAACTGTGCAGAGTACACCTACGTACCTCCACACGCACACGTTTCCACAGTCAGATCCAGCAGAGAAGCATATGATGTGCAACGCACCTCATCCACTTCAGAGATTATAAACACCAGCAAGATCCTGCAGAGAACTCTTGCCAAAATTCTTCCGTTCCTTTTTTTTCCCCCTGCTTTGAAACCAACCGCCATTAGGGATCTGCGTAAACTCAATTCGCAGAAGTTTCCCATCTATGGATGGCATCTCAAAGCCCCATTTACAGCTTCGTGTATTTAATTAAGGAAACATTTGACTAAACTATTACCATGAATAAAACTGTAGTGATAACACATCCATGACAATTCTCTGTACGATCATTAACCCTCCCCACTCCCTCGGTGGTAGCCACTGTGGCAATAACAGTGGTGACATGGTGATGATTATAACAGTTATTACAGTAATGACTGGTGATAATGGTAACAGTAGTTATGTTGGTGGTGGCTGCAATGCTAACCTGCAACAGAAACATATTTTGGTACAACATGGTTCAGACAGCAGACACATCTATGTGCAACATACACCTATGTGCAAGATATGCACTCTATACTTATTAAATACAATCTTGAGACAAACACAAAAAAGTTTTGTACAATGAAAAATAATACAGCCACAACTGCTTAGTGAGTGTCATGACAAGACTGCAGGTTTCGTATGAAAGATATTAGGTTTCAGTACATGCAGGGACAAAGACTTTACTTTCTCTGCAGCCTTCAGTCTGGCCCTGGGACCGTCCAGTCTCGTTTCCAATGGGCAATAAGGGGCTCTTTTCCCATGAACAGCATAAAACCACTCACCTACATCTAATACAAATATTAAGAGTGTAATGAAGACATACCTCCCCTCTCCCAGTATATTCACTGCATGGTGCTTAATTATGCACAAGTATAATGAGTTCTTTTCTAATTTACCTAAAATGAAAAGTAGGTTCCTTGGCTACACCACAATTTTTGTCCTGTATTCCACAGTATTACTAACTTTCACCATCACACATTTCAGTTCTGCAACAGTGCACATGTGCAAACCAGTAGGTTTCGGACTCCATATGTTTTGGTATTACCTTACACCCAACTAACCCTTTGGTGCCACAATTAAGCACCCACTGTATTCTGCAAAAGACCTGGAATTTAAACGGCCGCCCATTTTTTTGTACACAAGGCATGAACCACAGAGAATTTGCACCTGAAGGAAACACAGTGAACAGTGAATCATACCTAGAGGTGCTGGAAAAGTTATTACTGAAGCAGGATTTGCTAACAAAGCTACATATTCCCAACAAACAAACAAACAAACAAAAAAAAAAGAGGGGGGGGAGGGCAACATATACTCTATCAAAAAAAACCCTTTCTTACACAAAAAAAAAAAAACAAAAAAAAAAAAAAAGGGGGGGGGGGGGGGAGGAGGCTGCTCATTCACAATAATCCACCTGCTCATTCCATCATAAGACTGAAGTCCTTTCTGGTAAAAACCATCTAATTCACCTGATCTTGCACCAGCCAACTTCTTCTTTCCCCTAGAGTGAAAACTGCCCTCAAACAATGATGATTTCAGGACACCACAGACATCAAGAAGAATGTAACTGCTGAATTAAATACAGTTCCTTTACATGCCTTTATCAATGACTGCTTTGTGCAAATTTTATAAAGGCACAAAAATTGTGTTGCAGTCAAAGGACAGGACTCTGAATGAAAATAACATGCCTTCTTATTTTATTATCTACATGTTCTTATAGATCAGGTCCCAGCATGTTACTGTTTGACTGTATGTTACTACATGAGACATGTAATATCACATCAAGATTCCGTGTGAGAAATCACACATACAAGAAAATTTGATTTTACATTACAAGAATGCTCATGTTCTGCATTTAATGAAAAAAAATTAAACACTTCCATGACATGCACAAAATAAATTCTCAAAAGAGTAAAAATATTGGTAACACAATAAGAACAAAGCACAGTGTATCACTGAAATAAAGAAATTCAACATATTTCATAGACAACACATAACAGTGATACTACACTTAAAGGAACAAAAAAGAACCATATCATTGTCCTATGCACAATTTGTATCAGAAACATATGAACATCAAAGGCAAATCATGTATACAAAATTGTGAAAATGGCATGTGAAAAATATGTATACTAAATTTACACTCTATTTGACACTAGGCTTAAATTTGTTCTAACATTTCATGTTCTGCCATGTTACCACAGGACAGTCAGGTATGCTACAATGAACGAATGCTACAACAAACAGTTTTTATCAATAAGATCAGAATGCTGCAACAAACACAGATGCTACAACAAATGCAGAGGAATACTATCGTATGATGTAACACGTGCGTGCACATGACATGCCAGGCCTTCCTGCTTTGATTAGAGCGTCAGTCATCATCTCTGTTACAGTAGGTAAGGTTCAGTTATCCATTTAGTTCAGTTATCTGCTTATTTGTGCCTTTAGTTGTGAAAATATTTTTTTAAAATTATTCTGCTATATAATTTTAGCCATCAGCTGGCAACACAGAGTGAGAAACTTAATTAACGTAAGACAGTAAGAAAGAAATAATTTTATTAGGGAAAGTTTGTTCATAGTTTTCACTAAGAAAAGATTATGTATGTTTATAGGTACATTCATAATGAACTTGCTTATGCATCCAGTCCTTGATGGGTGAGAAACATAAGCATAACATCCAGTCACAAATGTGTGAACTCATATTTGATGGGGACAATCGTGTGAGAAAATTCTAGTAAAAGAGTCGAGAGAGAAGTAAACAGTTGCTAATATTTAACTCTATGGGGCTCTGACGATGGTATACGACTCAGTGACGTAATTTTCTTTCTTTGGATTTCATATTGTCTTAATTTTGATACAGTACTATGTTTTGGAAGCCTGTTCTGCTTCTATACACAGGTAAAAAAAAGCACTTAAACTGGTAGACCCCTTAGAAAGAGCTATTCTCAGCCACTGGGGTCTGTAGATCAGGTGCTTCCCTTTACCTTGAGACACAATCAGAGGCAGCTTCCAAAATCAAGTGCTCTATTACAATTAAACCCTTGGACAAACTCCAAAGAAATACAATTACTTTGCTAGTGTTCAGTTCAAATGTTTTGCCTTTCAAGCTATCTGAAAACATACAGAGTAAATTACACACAATTACAATTTTACATGCTGTCTTTTACAAATGAAATACACAGTCTCTCATATTAGAGGAAGAACATGCATTAAGTTTTTGAGAACAGGTGCTGAAGAGAATACATCAATGGTAACAGGAAGCAAGTGATAGCATCTACTGACAAACAGCTTGAAACAGGAATATGGCCTAAGCTACATTTAATGTAAATTACCTGCCGCAGTTGTTGTATGGTGGTGGTTGTGGTGGTGGTGGTGGTGGTGGTGGTAATGGT
>Ga0136643_10007678_pt1 | contig 15637 bp, 5 predicted proteins | sample TergutLab28metaG_FD_96883 | JGI IMG/M metagenome (GOLD analysis project Ga0136643, IMG submission 96883) | Labiotermes labralis P1 segment gut microbial communities from Petit-Saut dam, French Guiana - Lab288 P1 (version 3) (version 3) | ecosystem: Host-associated > Arthropoda: Insects >... | reverse complement strand
TGGCGGACGCTTGTGAGTGCGGTAATGAACCTTCGGGTTCCGTGAAATGCGGGGAATTTCTTGACTAACTGCAAACCAGTTAGCTTCTCAAGAAGGACTCTGCACCATGGAGTAAGTAAGTAACCGACAGCAGCAAATTTTTATCTGATGCCCCAAGAAGAGCCTCCACATCAATATGCCATGTAAGAGGAAAATATCCATGTTTCCTTAGGAATATCCTTATACACCACAACAAATGTTCTTTCTTCACTAAATTAGGTTAATTGGAAGCTCATACGGTTAGTAAGTGGTCATCATACACCAAGCAAAAATGCGCACAGTACGGTGAAGGCGCTTTCGGCCTATATATGTTTACCGAAGTTACACGCGCGTGACGCAGCTGGTGACATGAATCGTATAATAACTCTTGCTCGTAAACTGACTGTAATAAGACATTTGGCTTTAAGAGGCTGCTGAATGAAAAATGACGAAAAAATATTTTTTTATGGCTACATGATAAATATGATCGTGGTATTGTGCCAAGTTCGCAAAAGAAGAAAGAATTTAAGATACTCAGATTTGGTGAAAGGAACTTCTATACGTATTATGAACAACGTACGAGGGTCTCATTTTTTGCCACACTGAATTAAACGTAGAGACCAAAATTATTCATCTTATAAAGGCTATTCAGAAATAATAAAGTTGGATGATATTCACAAATGAAAGTCCGAAGTGTTATGTTTATAACATTTTATACGCCCGTCTAGATTTATATAAAATTAATATTACGAGATTAATAACAATTTTCACAAGAAATACTGAATTTTTTTTAATATTTTAATATAAGGATCAAAAAATAACTGCCGCAAATTTGTGTTTGAACTTTTAGTTTTTAATGTTTAGTGTAAATAACAAAAGTACCTGACATGATCGACTGAATATTAAGCCTTCAATGCCGATTTCGTTCCACAGTACAGACCTATAATTGTGCACATACCGCCAGGATCAGTACACCGTAGAGTCGTAGCGCATTTAAGGATTCAAAACTTTAAACTCCATTCGTCGTGGTCAGTAGTCGGAATTGAATGGTTTAATAACCTAAGTTCTAGGATCGTTCTTCATGCGTTAAGAGCTGCTGCAAATTTCCTGATTTTTTGCAGCCCCAAAAAGCATTGCGATATTCACAGATTCCTTACTTTTTTGGCCCAGCAACGAGTTTCTTGAATCCAATATACACTATCACACTGTTTCTAAAATCGCTTTAATATTTTACACAAGTCGACGGCTAATCTCAGGAGCGATGTCACAGCTTCAGACTTTCCGACTAAATAAGTTTTTATGAATTTCTCACTTCCTCAAAGTGCAAAATTTCCCTCCCACATCATCTGTCTCTATTTGATCTCCCTTGTGTTACTGAGAGATAAACTGAGATTATTAAATTTCTCATCACACAGTATTCTCAATTCTAATTGTAAGTCCACTTCCACAAGTTTCAATATTCATCTTCGACATTGTCACTCTTAAATCATAACAAATGAGCACAAGCTGAAGCGACAGACTGTGCCACTAACCACACGAACAGATGCACAAAAGTTGCGAAATCAAGATTTCCTTAAACTACACAACATTTAAATTATCCATGTCAGTACAAAACCTCGTCCTTTACTACTTGTTTTTTATATACCTAGCAGTATGCACGTTAGCAATGAAAGCCCATTTGTTTCCGTGCAAAGTCTATTTAATATTTATTAGTAAGCTGAGCACCTGTCCCAAGGGAGATGTAATTTATTACGTTGTAAACATCATTGTTACATAAAATCACCTACTAGCCCCACAGAAGCAACGACAAGGGATGGAACTAATCCAGCATATGCAGCTGTGGAAGTGTTTTAAAGGCAAAATGAAGAGTGACGTGGCTGGGGAGAGGGGCGGTGTTTATCCGCGTTTATAATTGCTATCTTCGTTCAATCATATGGCTTTTATGTAATGAGCAACTTTTTACTTATTTATTTATTTATACACGTAACCTTATGTAAAGTCATATGGTATCGTGAATACCTGAAAACAATTAGCGTATTAATGCATGATTTGGAAGCAGAATCTAAAGTTTCACTGTAAGATTCCTCCATAAACACGTAGCTTACCTTCATTCCCAGTGGGAGTTTGCATTAAAAAATCCAATTTCGTTATACTACACAAACCAACGAAATGCATAAATTTCTAAATTATTGTGTAATTTCTGATGCCTTCTACACGTTTCGAACTTCGTGGGGTCATTCTCAGGAAGACAGGTTGTATATGCAGTATGGTATGTTTACATACATCGGCGTGAGCAGTCCGGTGGGTGGGAGAGTGTGTTCGAGACCCTCGAACACACTCTCCTACCCATCATAAATTAAACACTAATTTAGAAAATTGAGCATTCCTTTGGTTTGTGTTGTATACTTATATCACAATTCACGGTGCAAAAAAAACATAAAATCCAACTACATTATTTCGCCTTGACATATCCGCGTTGAATACTTCACGCCTCGGTGTGGTAGTTCGGACAACCAACAATTAAATAAAATTTAAAAATATATATTTAATTTTATCTTCCTATGGCCATTTTTTCAGGAATATAGTTGTTGCATTCCGCAGGCGAAGACCACGAATTACAAATTTAAAACAAGATAAGTAAAGAAACATATAAAATCCACTTGTGCGATTAAATTCCCACTGAAATATTAAGAATTCGACTATACACACAATATTCAAAGTGTTCCCAGGTAATTATCTTCCCAATCATGTATATCATCATATATCTTTCATGGAGTTGGGACACGTGTTGACCCGTTCCAGTCTCACGCATCCAGAAGTCTCTTCAAAGGTCTACCATGATTCCTTCTGCCAGTTGGGGAGTAGTATTTCATTACCCTGGGTAATCTATTTCGAGGCACTCTCTTTGCATGCCGGTCCAGACGCTAAACGTAGCAATCCTAACACTGGACTTACCCTTGCTCTGGGCCCGTAACCCATTCAGGGGAAATTTTAACCATTGGCAAGTCTCACGGAAAGAAGCCGGACAGATTTTCTTTAAACTACAACATCGAGTATATAAAAGTCTAATAAACTGATAAAAAGCATGCCAACGTGGTGCAATGAGCATATAAATATAAGAACCTTGAAGCAAGCTTGAAGACACTCTTCAAAAGTTCTGTACCTCGAAGCAGGCCAGTATCTATAGAATAAAAACAGCACACGCACACACACACACACACACACTATTTTAAGGACTCAAATTTTTCTTACTACGCGTTTTCGTAGTTTGTTAAATAAAGCAGTCCGACACAAAGGGCTGGGCCAGAACCTGAAAAGGACTACAAGACCACTTGAGAATTAATTAATTCTCGCTGTTTAAATTTAAATCAAAGGTTCTTTGTATGAAATTATACAAGCCAGTTGTGTTTACGTCCGTCTCATGAACTGCTTTTGAACGTGTTTATTTTATACACTAACCGGCCATTTATCTTGAAACATGGGATAGTTTCATTGTCTCTTAAGTTACATTCAGACATTTGCAAATGCTGACATAAAATTATAACGCCGAATGGGATCTGGAGAAGATCGTGAGTGGTAAAGAGGTGAAGAAGTTTGAGGATGCGATCTACTTCAGCGCATCTTCATCTAGAAACTAAGAAAGACTACAAAAAATTCACTCGGGATACCCAATAACCTGACGTCGTTCAAACTCCCCAATACCGTTGGTATCTACAGCATTGGCTTTTGTATCCTTATTTAAGGCTGTTTTTGTCTATATGAGAGCAGGGCGCTTCTAGTTAACAGTTTAAAATGTACGACAGTCTTCAAAAGTTTAAAAGTGTTGGTCTCTTTGTGATGATGATGATGATGATCATCATCATCGTCATCAACAATGTCATCATCACGATAACAGTGAAGTACGTAAAAATACCTATTACTTTGAATACTCCTACCACTTAAATTTCTATGGTGACTATATATACCAATAGGTTCTACACTAAACAGCCCTGCACTTCTTTAACAAAGCATATTCATGTACTTCGTACGTTTCTCAGAAAAACACTGACAGTCTCCTATATCACATTGTACCGCTTGTCTTTTCAGTTGTGACACAGTTTCCTATTTGTGAGATATGAACTAAACGATGAATTATAATGCGGAATAATTATAGTCCTCTTCGTCGGCTTCTCACCGCGAAGGTCCGGGTTGGATCACAGACTAGGCCACGAGATATTTGTATGGATAAACTGGCAACGGGACAGGATTTCCCCGAATTTACTGCGAATGTAGCCAAGATATATGTACAAGGACAATGATGAAAATGTACTAACATCAACACAAGCGTCTAAGAGTTGCGGTCGCAAAACAACAGGCCCAATCAAATTTTAATGCAACAATCCCCTATCTTACCAACGTCAATTATATTAACTTCACCTGCGCCATCTTACGTTTGCCTTACCCTTGCGAAACCTATGTTAATTGCACCAATATACAGCAACATAGCCCAAACTTAGACTGTACGATTAGAGAGACTCTGACGCATTATTCTACACTGCATCACACGTATTTTAATCACTTATTAGAAGTTTTGTGGATCTGAGTGGCCGTAATGTTCATTACATGCAGTCACATATCTATTGCTGCAAAACTGACTAGTTAGAAACCAGCTGTTATATTTCTTCAAATATTCGAGACGCCTACACATAATTCCAATAAATTTTTAGGTATCCACTAGAAGCCACCCCGTCTTATGAAGGGGTTAACGTAATATTCACACAATAATCCACGCGTCTCTCGCTACAATTGATATGTTCGTCTGTATTGTGGACAAACAGAGTCATAATAAAAATCACAAACACTGAAATGCCGACCGAATCATAGGTGACTTTTGACTGCTTCTTCGCGACAATTCTTCCGGGAATCACTGCCATCTGTCGTAACCATAGTCAACCAACTCGCTTATTCGCCAAAGGGCAAAAGGAGTGCACTGAGTAAGGTAGATGAGCCACCTCCGTTTTCCTCGTAGGTAGTCTAGCACCATAGTTTGTAAGATTCCTGAGAAAACATTCAATTCCAAGTTTAACTAGAAGTAAAAGGAAGTTTTGCTTTACCAACTCGTGTGTGTGTTTGTGTATGTGTGTGTGCGCGCGCGTGCGTGTGGGTGTGGGTGTGTGTGCGTGCGTGCGTGCGCGCGCGCGCGTGCGTGTGTGTGTGTGTAATGCAAAGAACGCAAATATGACGATGCTCTGATTACAACATAAAATGTGTAACAAATTGAAAGCATCACTTTAATTATTATTATTGCTACGTAGCATACGACGCACACCTAGCCAGCTGCACACTCAACAGCGTATTCCCACACAAAATGACATGCTGCCACAACACCATGCTTACAGAAACGAAGTAAATTGTGAATGTTATAATATAACTTTATCAAGGAGAAACACAGCTCCCTGATGATGATCTAAAAAAGATCGAAACATGTCGGAGTGATTTTAATTGTTTTTATGTGGAATTTATGTAAGTGCAATTGTTGGTTAATAATTGAAGTGATTCAACGAAATGCACGGTGCAACAATTAGGTTTATAGAAATAAAAGAAGTTTATAATCGAGGTAATGCAGTAATCTGATCGTATGTGACCTATGTGCTGGCAGTACGTTATTCTCTAAAGCGAGGGAAAACCATCTTCTTCTGGTAAAGCCAAACCAGAGAATATTTATCGCTATGTTTTTCATCGGAGCGTCTCGTTCTGGGACGATGGACCGCCACACGTGCTACGGCTTGGTTTGATGAATTATTCAGAACCGCTTCTCTCTCCTTCACTCGCTCTCTCTCTCTCCCTCTTTCTGTGATATGACGAGCCGACGGAAAAGCTGGCTCTGTTGTACGTACAATGTACAATTCTGAACAGAAACATCTATTAGTAAGAATTCCACAGCGTATAATTTTACATGATAGACTTCTGGATTTCGAACAATTCCGTCTTTCATCCCTTAACCGTTTGAAGACTGAAACTCGTCTATAATATACACATATATATATATATGTACTTGTGTGGTGTGTGCGTGTGTTTGTGTTTGTGTTTGTGTTTGTGTGCAGTTGGGACCTCACACAGAACTCAGATTGCTTCCATCAGAAAGACCAACCAGTAGACACTGTGAGTGTCTGAGAAAAAATTCTTCATTGAATTGGAGAGTCATATGAACACATAAACACATAATGTAGAGAAAAATAATACAGAGATTTTAGTTTTAACTCTGGCGGTTCTGAAGGGCTGAAACAAATAATACTACTGTTAAACAGTTTATCGTGTATTTCCGAATGAAACTGTACAATAACTTCCGTTTTTTCAAAATATATCAGTATGAACCATTGCAAACAATCAGTTCATTTACACCGAAGTTTCTTACACCTCAAAAATTCGCACAGAGTCAGTTGGTATTTTTGTTGGCAGGAAGTACCAATGTTGTAAATGCGTCAATAGTATTTCCATGTCAAGTTATAAGGAAATTTGTAAATTAAAATACAACAATACCTGAAAATATCTTGCACGCATAAGTTCATCGTTAAGAGTGTTCTGAACACGGTACCACGGACTGTTAACTGTCTGAGTGTTACGTCTTGACATACTCTTCACTTTTACTCTGTTTTTTCCCCTCAGAGTTCCCCAGAAGGTCATTATATGCTGTGAAATGGAAAGGATGTGACAGGAGACGATCCCGGCCCGTTAAATTACACTACATAAGCAACTGTAAAGGAGAAGCAGGAAAATAATTATCAGCTGTAGTCAGGGCATGTGACCTCTTGGAACAGATCCTTTCGCTGGACATCCCAAATACAAAGCTCCTTTATTAACAGCAATATGTTCAGGAAATCGCCATAAGTAATTCTTCGATGCTCTGAATGCTCAGTTCTACGAAGATCAAATCGGGGTCTTGGAAGCAGGTTAGGAGTTCCCGCGCCACGAGGGTGTGAAGAATCTCTCAGAGAGACAAAAGAAAAGTAACAGCATGCCGCTCTCTCCACTTCCCAAACTCTCGCGGGATTCCTAATGATATATGTTGGGCTCAGCTTTTATTATTACTACCATTACTTCGTCTTATCCCAGACTAACCTCCTCACGTTCATAACGGTCAGTGTGACCTTGCTACACCACAGGGTACACAGAAACAGAGCAGTTTAAGTCTTCATTCTGACAACAGTCCACATTTCAATTGAAGTACGAGATACTACACTGAATGCCGTAAACTGCGTTATGAAGTACTGTACGACGTTGCTAGTACAGCAGGCTGAAAAGCGTAAGGCTGAGAGCGTCTAAGAATCTGTAGATAAAGAGACTATTTGGATCTAAGAGAAAGGAACATAAAGATGGGGAAAACTACATACTGCGAAGTTTCAAATACGTAATACGCTTAAGAACATTCAAATCATAGACGAGGAGACGTATCTCAATTTTATTTATAATTTATTTTTTCCACGGCGTTGAAATTTCAATTCTTTCCCCACTCCCTTTGGAGTTATGACACTGATGTCCGGCAGGAGTTAACCATACAAACGTAGGAAGCTGTGCCACCAGCTTCGTTTCTTCACATCTATGGATGGAAGCAGTGTATGTTTCTTCGAAACGTCTGTAAACACAACCCTAAGCTGAGCAAGGAAGCAGTATATCCCTCCGAAACTTTTGTAACCGCCTACCGGACTATACATTGCCATAAGCCTGTAGGCCTCTACCAAAACAGGGATTAACTTCCTTCCTTTCGTGTTTCTTTATTGATTTCTTCGTTCTTGATCCTTTTTCATTAAATGTCACAGCATCAAATACAGTCAAAACAAGACGGAATGACAGAATTGTTTTGAATTGTTGTTTTCACTAAATATCGCAGCACCAGGCGCACAGTCCAAACAACAAGGAATAAACTTCTCTTGACGTTCAACAGCCACAGGAAATCAAAGGGATCGGCCGTCAGCCAGCTGGCTTTAAATTTAACTTTACTGCCATAACATAGGCTCAGTGCAGATAAATAACGCGCCGAGTCAGAAAATCCATTCCTTTGTGTTTCGCGAGTACACGGTTCAGCAAGACTCCGAGGTCATAAAATAAGACTAAATTTTTTAACAAATTTTCGTTTGCTAATTCCAAATCGGGAAATAAAAATTTTCCATCACATCATAATTTTGAAGAAAAATATAAACGCCCACAGTCGAGACTGAAATTTTGGATATTGTCAATTGCGTTGGGTTATACAAAATAAAGTTGCCTTGGCTGGTTTTGCCTTCTTCAAGCGGACGACTCAGAACGTTGTGCCTTTTATAGCCTGATACGATGGGCAAGGTCCTAACTTCCACTGTATAGGAAGGCACTGAGTGCCTTCCTATACAGTGAAATACACACACACACACACACACGCACAATGGGCCAGATCATGCTGCCATAACAACGACTACGTCCATATCAACGGACACGATAGAACCATTCTTGTAATTTTAGCCAAGTACTGTACAAGGCTCCCTGATGACGGATCCTCTGTGATCCGAAACATGTTGGAGCACTTTTAAATATTTTACAATTTTAATCGTATCTACGAATTATATATTGGTGCATTAGTTGGATAATAAAGTGTTTGAACGCCTAGTGAATGTTAGTAGAACCTGAAGTCAGAGGCCGTGTCTTGTAAACATATAAGAATATGATGTGTTATTAGTGAACGAAGTTTATTCTCATTCAAATAATGTCATTTCAAACTGCCTTTTGCGTAGAAAGGAAAGTAGAAAGTGACAGAGTAAGTAACTTTGTTAGGCTTCTAGATTGCTATTTAAGATATCGACTTGTACGACTTCGTCAAAAAGTTATTTTAAAGATATTAACACTTGTTATTCTGTGATATCACATAACGTACCAGAAAATAAAGAATAGATGTCATGAGATCCATAGTCCAAGTCAATTTTTAAGCCACGGGGCGTTTTGTAACAATAGATTAGATCACACGAAGTGTTCATGTAACTTAGGGTTTCCACTCGACCGATACGAAAAAAGTCATTCTTTCAACGATTTTCACCACATACTCCAAACATAAAATTCCATCGAAATCCGTTCAGTAGGTACCGAAATGAAAAGACCTCTGCATTATGAGCTAATTTCGTTCACTTCTCGGGACCAAACTTGAAAAGGTACTGTATCTGCTTGCTATCATATGTAATATACACACACTTCACAATCCCACCTCGTGTTACAACGTTTAATATTAATGTTACACCTGCTGGCCTCATATCATTGACAAGCCTTGTAAAAGGCCTAGTATAATTCCGTATCAGCTTATTTAAATTTCTCTTTCACTCTTCAGGAACATGTTATCCATCCCTTCTTTACACAGCAAAGCAGAACATTATTGGATGGTGAAAATCAGGATTCTTTTTATAGGCTTGGTGGAAATAATGTGAACGAACACTGTGCCTTCAGCAGCCTGCCTTTCACCAGACAACCATCTTCATCACGTAAAACCTCTTAGTGACTTACCCTTTTCATAAAATACAGTTGTAAAATTTAACTTAAAAAGGTCCTTCCCTTGTTTCATAACATTCACTTCAACAAAGCTGCCACCTTAATGCACATAAACGTAACTAGAAGGAGTCTTAAAGATTTAGATACACTTTACAGCACTAATACAAATGTAATATTCAAAAATATTATTGAAGATTAGGGTTTTTGCGATGTGCTGCCGCGTAGTTGTGTATTTGCCACTCTTTCGGACAAACCTTCTGCCCCAATTCCAGTTAAGGAGATTGATAAGTATACAGCTCGGAAAATTTATCTCTCTGTCAGACTACAAGGTGTCACATCCTAGACGACAACAATCAAGCTCAATGCCATAAGGGCCTAAAATGTAACACACAATTTTTCGTTCTAAACTAAATATGAAAGCACGTCAAATCTTAAAAGTAATTTAATTACGGGTGTTTACAATATAAACGCACAATGGCCAAAACATGTCTCACTTTTCTAGGAATTCGCTCTCACCCGTAATGCCAGTGCCCAGAAGTGTGGATATGTCACGTTTTTGGTGTGTGTCTTTAACAGTTCCTACATATCTAACTCTGTTATTTAACATCTTAGTAATTAACCAACTTAATGCACAAAATCTTGTTTTATAATAAGTTTATTATAAGCCTCTACATGTTTCGAGCACTATGCACTCAACACCAGGAGGTCAAAATTGTATTATACAGCATCTGGTATCATCACACCTGTAGGTGGCCGTCCTGTGCATAGGTTGAGAGAGGACAAACTGTGCACGGGACGACCACCTACAGAGTGTGATGATGCCAGATGCTGTATAATACAGTTTTGACGACCTGATGATGAGCACATAGTGCTCGAAACATGTAGAGGCATATAATAAACTTATTATAGATTTTGTGCATTAAGTTGGTTAATTATCAAGATTATACTGAGATGCACGGTCAGCAACACATCAAAATCTCTTATTTATGTTCATTTCAAATGTAATTTATTCTCTGATTTTCCTTATACACCGATGGATCGGGACGACAATGCATGTCGTAATCGACGGCCGTATATCACGCACGCAGTCAGTAATATTCATTGGCATTCCTTTGGATCTTTGTACCAATTAACACACTGTACTGATTTCTCCATTTATTATCATAAGGAAACACACTTTCAAGAAATTTTCAAATTTCCAAAACTCCGATTAAGAAAATGCATCATAAGTTCCTGTTCTTCCATTTGTGTATTATGTCAATGGTTCATACTGATTTAATATGCATCTGTATTACAACTACACAAAAAAGGAAGAAAAATTAATTTTTTTTCATTTTATTACCGTGCAATGTGATAACAATATTTATTAAAACCAACTAATTGCACATATCTCCTACATGTTTCAATCCCTCTATGGGATTGAAACATGTAGGAGATATTTTAAATCCATTTTAATCAGATAATGTGGTTTTAATGGTTTGACAAGTATGTGCAATTAGTTGGTTTTAATAAATGAAGAAAATTAAATTCGTATGACGAAATATGCATATTTGTCATATTCCTCACTGTTTCAATGACTGAAAGTTTTTTTGTCCAGTAAATTAAAACGATATTCATTCTCATTTATTACATCAAGTCAACAATCTATAAATCTTGATAAAACAGGTAGATCGCGCACGTTTAACACTGTTCATAACAAATAACCTCACTAAACACTAACCTAAATAAGTTCCGTAATCCCCCACGTCCGTCTTGTTTTCCCAAGTGTACTATTTCCAGACGGTCCACCAATACGAAATATAGGTATATATTCCTCTCTTCTTGCGCTTCACTTCATTCCCATCCCATCTTCCTCGATTTTACTACCTGAACATCCTTAAGTGGCTAGCATAAATCACATATGCCCAACTGTCCACCCACGCCTTCCTCTGGGGCCGAAATGTTTTCGTGAGCTGTTTGTATTCAAATAGGTTTAATATATGGTCTTGCCTCAAAGCGAGAGCCCACTTCTGTGTACAGTTCTGAAATGAATTTGTTCGTGCTGCACAAGTCACAGAACACGCGCTAGAACAGGAAACTCCGCACTTCGTCTCGTCGTGTGTTGTACTTGCTAAACTCTGGCAGTGTTGCAGCCACGAGGCATTTTAACTTCCATGCCGTAGGCAGAAATTTCCTGAACAGGCCGTGCGGTACAGGCGCGCCGCGCCACTACTTTATCAACACCGAGACAAACAACTTATTTCGCATTTCCGACACATAAACTTAATCCTGGAAATTTCCAGCCTTAACGTGAGACACTTATTTACCTTGGAATTTTCTGAAAATTATACAGAAGCTGACACTATATTTCCAGTACTAGTCCGTACGTACTAAAGAGTCCTGGGCGTTTATTATCATCTCGATGTATAATACACATCGACATTAAAAGGAGTCGCCAGGATCAGGCACCTGCTACTCTTACCCCGGTGACTTTTCGATTAGAGGCTAAGTTAGCCTCTGAGTGCTCCTGAAAGCTGTGACGAAGAAAAAAAGTCCCCCGTCACTACCAATATTCAAATTCATCAGCCCATATAACAGCCTGTCACCTTACCAACTGAGCTAACCTGAATCAAAACAGCATTGTGACAACGGAGTATCGCTCTCTGCAGAACAGTGTTACCTTTGGCTGACAACAGAAAATCAGCCTGCCGTATGCCTGGTATTAAGTCATTTACCTGTGCAGGAATAAATCTAATTATATTATCCATGATTTCCAAACAAGGCTCCCTAATAGCAGTCCCGTGAGCTGGACCACGGATTTCCACCACTGAAAGCGTATAATGATGGAATTTTCGTAATATGCAGAAAACAAAAGCCTAATACGCCCGTTTTATTTACTTGGACTACTCTTTGGTCACTATAAAATGTGATTTTATTGTTGTTGTTGTTGTCGTCGTGTCGTCGTCGTCGTCGTCGTCGTCGTCGTCATATTCCTATACTATAATACGATATATTTTGTGCCAGTAATATATTTCCTGGTTCAAACAAAATTTCTGGGTTTTTTCACTGAAGGCACTATTAGACAACTGGTCGAATTAAATGACAAAATAGATTAACGTTTTGCCATAAGCGCTACCAAATTTTTAAAACGCCATGACAAAGGGCTAAAATATCTAAATACGGTAGAAAACACTTCTTAAATAATGATAAAGTGCAGCCAGCACACATCTAAGTGGTACCTTGGCAATGGCACGTCGCCATGCGGAGCGTTCTTCGGCTTATCACCGCTTACAATGAAGATAATTCAGAACGGTCTGTGTTAGAAAAATATCAATTATACAGTAATGTACAATAATGAACATTTCTATAAACAGAAAGATCAAAACTGTATTCAAATTTACGGTAAACGTGTTAAAACACATTCGTGCTTTTATGGGTTAATGAATTGTAGAAGAGTTTCCTTGAAAACAAAATAATTTCCCAGTATGGATCATAGCGATAAAGTACAAAAATGGAAACAATGTCCGTCCAAATAACGCAATGGGATGACATTCACTAAAACTACAGATCATATCATATCATTTGATACGTAGTGAGAGGACCGTCACGAAGGCGTATTCAAAATTACAACTGCAGCTTATCAGCACGGTTAGCCAGCAAACCAAACCTGTTATTTTTGTTGAAGAACTAAAATCTTTCGCGCAAAGAAAGATGCTTTACTCTTTTAAAATTATTCTCGGATTTTTCGGGTTCCAATAATCCATCCTGAGAACATGCCTACCTGGAATATAACACGACAGCGAGTTCAGCGAGGTTGAAACAAAAAGTATTCCAGCCTGCAGGGCTAATACTCAGTAATCGGAACAGATATATTACTGGGAAGTGGCACATAATGGAGTCCAACGCAGTCAGTCAACTCCAAAACCCTTTCATATTATTCCTACTGTGCATTGCGAATTGAATTACAAACTTTATCAGCACCAACATAAGCACTAATATATATATATATATATATATATATATATATATAGTGTATTGTAATGTTAATATGTTGCTACATGTTTCATCGTAATCGCCATTTTTAGGGAGCTTACACCAATGTTTTGAAAAGTACGGCAATAAAATTATCATACACATCAAATATGCACATTTGATACATATCAAATGTGCATATTTGATGTGTATGATTATTATAAAACTGGTTTATTGCTGTATGTTTAATAACATTTGTGTAAGCTCCCTGAAGATGACAATTACGCCGAAACATATACGAGCAAATTAACATTAGAATTCATAATATACAGAATAATGAATTTGTCTGTGCTGATAAAAGTTTGTAATCCAAAACAAGCATTCGTTAAACTGGCAGTTCGCCGTAAAAGTGAATACATCTTACATTTGAATGTCCGACTCCTTAAATGACAATCTTCCGAAATGATATTGTGTGTTTTCCTTGAGGCACGACCTAAATTTTTAGGTCACAGGAATTTTAATTCCAGCCTGAAATTCATACTAAATTTCAGGGGAAAATGCATCCCACTTTGAACTGAGCTGAAATCCGTAGGCTTATTTTATTTAAAAAAATATTTCCAAAAGGTCTAAATCTTCTGACACACCTGCCGAACATTTATTGAATACTCGTACTGTACAATCTAGAAGACTGAGTAGAGAGAAGTCAATACTCAATAACAAGCAATGCACACATTTCTGACGTTTGAAGTTACATCCAGCTGAGACCATGCCATTTGCCTATGATGAAGAGAGTGCTTTGACAGCAGAGGTTCGAGTGTTCGATCCCTGACCACGGGTACATTTTTCATCGGTGCACTCAACGTGATTAATGAAGCTCTCCATCAGCACTCAGTGTTTGAAGTTAATCACGATTGACTGTGATGATATGAGATAATTAATCAAAATTAAATGCCCTCATTTTCATTGTTTCCTTGCAGCCCCGTACAATGCTTCATATTCTACAGACAACAGTCATTTTATCGTTATATCATCAAAACAAGGACGTCTCGAAAGTTCAAGAGCAGTACTAACAACGCCCACAGTCTAATACGATCCTAGGCCAGTTCCAACTACCTCCCATTCTCAGAACACATTTCCCGGTATTTCATCTTAGATTATTCTTATTTTTCCATCTATTTTGTGGGGCTCAAAATACCTGATATAGATGTGAATCCCAAGACACATTTTATGTTTTCTGTTCTTTCCCGTCCAGACATCCTTCTGCTTTTTTTTTTCTGTAGACAAAGGGCCTCGGATATTTAATTTCTGCTCTTGTTTATAAACATTTTGTAAGGCAAAAATAAAGTAAGAAAATTTCTTTTGAAGGGGAACAAGTCAGGACCTACAGTTCGAAATTTAGGCAGTGAAAACATGTATAACAAGATCTCCAAATCGAGAGGGGAAAAACACAAGGATCACACTTTGTAGATATTACCAAAATAACGGAAAGTCCGCTTGCACTACATGATCGTTACGGGTGCCTTTTGTGAACATCAAGAAAGATATATCAATACGTGTATTTCTATGGAAATTTCTTGCTGAGATGACAGGTGAAGAACAAAACAGAAACAAGTCATACGCTATACATGACAAGCTCGCCTGTAATGCACTTAGTATTTATTACACACGAAACTGTAACTACTCAAAGAGGAGCAACAAATAGAGTGAGCTACGTTCGGGCTAACAGAACGGAATGGGAAGCTCGTGTGGACAGAAGGGGTGAGCCAAATTTCCTAAGACAAATGTTAACATAAAAGCCGACAACGCAACATACATTCCTACAACAAAGAAACCGACGGAACCTCAAGTTATCATAATCTCCAAACCTACCAGTAATTGTTATAAATTCAAATGGAATTATAGTAATAGCTCAGGTCCACCCACGTCTTAAGGTTACTTTGGTATTGATAAGGAAAGGCTGAAATTTCTCTGGCGACCTCAGCAGAGAAGCATCAGATGAGCAGTCAGTATGTCTGGTCAGCACGACCGAACGGGGTGTTAAGTAAAATTAAAATGTTAATAAAAATCCAACCAGATGCAACATTATGCAGATATTTATTTACTGCAAAGTCACTCTACATGTTTCGGGTGTCACAGCACCCATCATCAGGAGTACTAAAAACTGTAACCGCAACCTCCGGTACAG
>Ga0136643_10007677_pt1 | contig 15637 bp, 6 predicted proteins | sample TergutLab28metaG_FD_96883 | JGI IMG/M metagenome (GOLD analysis project Ga0136643, IMG submission 96883) | Labiotermes labralis P1 segment gut microbial communities from Petit-Saut dam, French Guiana - Lab288 P1 (version 3) (version 3) | ecosystem: Host-associated > Arthropoda: Insects >... | reverse complement strand
CCCCCCCCGGAACAAAATTCCTGGGTATGCCACTGCCTGCTACCCAACACTATTATGTACCTCCCTTAGGAATGTATATGAAATGGAGTTTTTCAGTGTATATAAAGTTGTTAAAATAGACCAATTCTATATTCAATCGGCTTTTACTTTTTATATCTCGTTCTAAAGTAGGTAAACTAAAAATAGAGGGGCATAACTCGCTGCCAGTCACAGCCCTTATCTACATGTTTTTTAATCTATTGTATACTACATGTTTCGGGCTTTTATGTACATCGTGAAGTAGCGTACAACAAATCACAGTATACTTTGACGAAGTAATAATTGCACCAGTAATTTTTAGTCACAAAGAAAAGATGTTATTCCTCACAGTGGACATAGGATTTAAAACACAAAGTCACACATTTCAGACAGAGATGTTAAAGTTAAAAATACCCACAACAGGAATAAACTCTGTTTTCAATTTAAAGAATGAGATCTTATTCATTGAATACAGCTGGTAAAGTTATTCCTTCCCCACATTACTTTGTTATTTGATATACGTGATGATGACCCACAAGCCGAAATATGTAGTATCCAAAAGAAACATATCAACAGAGTCATTACCTACAGCACTTTTTATTTAAAATTTACGTGAATTATGACATTTTATCGCCAGTTTGAATTTTTGTGAAAATTGCAAAGACTCGACAACGACGGGAACACAAAACACCAGAGTATTCTGAATTTTCAGAGGCGAATGGAAGCAACAAAATGGCGTAGATCACTTCTATATAGTCTATTGCGCATCGTGTGGGTATTTATTTCGAGCAGTGATTCACAACAATGCAGAAGTGAAGACTTGTTTTTCTTCCTCACACGTCGCATGTGAATCCATTAGGCTCTGGCTTATGTAAATGACGTTTGGCGTGGGCACTCGGTAAGGCACGTGCCAGCTGTCGTGGAACAGACGTAATGAATACCAGTTTTCCAAAAAGAAAGTTCAAACAGAAAAAAAGTGCCGATGAAAAACCGTATAACTTAACATCAGGCGTCTTCGAAGCTTTGCATCCTTCAATTTTATCAGATTATCATAGAGTTTAAACCACTGACGGGTCACACATTATGATATTATTTACAGCTGTACACGTGTAATGGACTTTTTGTGCAATCCTCTTCGTAGGTTGTTGTTGTTGTTTATTATTATATTTCTTTAAAGAACTTATTATTTTTGATACGATATATCTGTTAACTGCAATTATTTTGACAGCCGGTGGCAGTAGTACAGTACACATTTAGACACAAACAGTACACAGAACAACACAATGAAACACAATACGCACAATGAAACAAAATACGCCTACGTTTATCTTATCTACTCGTAGGCCTACTTTAAATTTGTCCAATTTGTCACTCGGTCCAAATATTTTCTATATTTTGACTTCAAAAACAGTATTTTCTACAAAACGTTTTGGCACGACCATAAGGTAGCTCTATAGCTCTATAGCTCTATAGCTCTATAGCTCTATAGCTCTATAGCTCTATAGCTCTATAGCTCTATCTCTTTGAGCTACAGGCTGATTAGTAAGTTTAAGAATTCCAGCCAATCTGAATAATCCTCTTGGTGGTTGTTAATGAAGTTACGAACACCCAACATGGTCTATCTTAGAGTTTATACGCATGCGAATAGGATTTAATCAAATATCACTTAAGATTTCAGTTAGCAGGAAATGAATTATACAAAAACTATTCACTTAATACATCGCTGTACTGTGTATGTGTCTATATATACATACAGTAATGAATACAACAATATTACACTCAGTAGCGATATATAATATACAACTACATGTTCGGCCCTGTATGTAGGCCATCATCAGGTTGTCCAAAGATCTTATTAAGTGACTGTAGAGTATGTGTGGTAATTTTGGAAGGGGGACGAGATCTCGTCTTACATAATAAATTGTGGAATTAGTAAAAGTTGAAATAAACATGTTAAGGGGTTACATCAATTGTGAACATCTTATAATTCTAACATGTAGTTGTATATTATATATCGCAACTGATTGTAATATTGTTGTGTTCATGACTGTATGTATATATATATATATATATACACACACAAATTACAGCTTTGTGTTATTGACCTAACACAATGGGGATAACACACCCTAAGAGTATGCACTTACTTTGAAAAGAAATAAAGTCATAACTAATTAACGTTATCTCATTTACCTCTATATATTTTGCCAACATTCAGAGAATTCTAGAAAGATGCACTTACAAAAAATTGGATCGCACAAGGCCTATTATACTGGAATATGGCGGATAAGCGATTCGCAATAACAAATACGTCGTTATGTAATTTTACGGTTTACGTAAGCCAGAGAGAGTGTTTATTTCAGATAAGATGGGACTAAAATATTACATAAGAGAAAATATTACAATATTATAGGTATTTCTCTGTATTTTTCATTCGTTAGCCTGCACGCACGTAGCATTTATGTGGCGCCATACTATGTGTGCATAATTATTTCTTCGTCCTAACCGACTTTGCTGTATTTCTTGTAAAATAATCTCTTAAACGAGATGATTTCGAAAAAAAAGAACACTTTACAGAAAAAATATAAAATTCATTTTCTATGCAAATTTTTCTGAGTGACGCCTTCCACAAACCAAGGAAGATTCAGCAAAATAGTGGTATAAATTCACACAGTTCCTCATACACAGTGCCTACTAGCTTTGGCTGAATCTTACCAAACAAGTTTTTTTCGAGACACGTTATTATAGATTTCCTGCGTAATATTTCGCTGAAATCCGCGCAGTGAAAAATGTTATGTTTTTTATGCAGACGTACGGACGGATAGCCAGACGGACAGATATGACGAAGCATTTGTTTACGAACGCGCCTAAAATAGATGAAAAGACCAATAAAAGTAAGAAAGAGACGGTGAAATAAAGAGAAAATTGTTGTTGCAGCTCCCGCACTTTCTACAGCGACTCGCGATCTATTCATATCTATGACTATCGTTTGATTCTCACGTTGTCGACTAGTCATTCTGCTCTTTACAGCTAATGCCTATAACTAAACTATAAACAGTGCAACAGGGGTGAAACATCTATGATTTGTGCTGCTGGCTGTAGGTCAAGTTTGGCCAACATGCGTCCCTGGAGGGAAGCATTTGCGACCCTCGGTCGCCTGAACATTTTCAGTAATACGGTTTAACAGACAAAATATAACAGTGAATCTTATGTTTATTGGACCGTGCATCATTGTGATAGTTGAAGAATAGAAGACCAACAGGCTTCAGCCTGCAACACAGATACCACTCCAACCCAACCACACCGAAACTCCACCACACATCGAACCGAGAACAATACGACCAATGTGGTAATTCAACAGCACAGTCGCAAGCTCCTGATGATGGATATATTAATACCCGAAACATGTTGAGCACATAAGAAGTGAAATAAAATAGCAAGTGACGTCAAGTTGGTCTTTTATTCTTCAACTATCAACAATATAACAGGTCTACAGAACATAATATGGCTTATTGGTTAGCAGAGAAAATGGTTAGAAATTGTAACTAATTACTTTTATGACAGCACACAGCACACCAAAACTTCTTTCTGTTGTACCGAGTTCAGTTCGGACTGCTGTCTTCTCACTGAATCTAATTTTCAGCATTATACAACATAAACTAACGAAATGGCACACTTTCTAAATTAATATTTTAATTTTTATATCTTCTACATCATAAACTGTTATACCTGCCAGACTGCTTATACTGATGTATGCAAAACGTACAGTAACATAACTGCATAAGCAACTGTCTTTATGAAGATGAATGTTCGGGTCCGAAAATTTAAAAGACATCAAAAAATTAAAAATTAAAATACTAATTTAGAGAAGGTGCATTTTTTAGTTTTATATTGTATAATTATATTACAATGAACGGTGCGAGAAACATAGAAATCGTACCTTTAGAGTAATTTATAGCTGTAAATAACGGCGTTCTAGTTAACGCAGCCCTCTTTCCGATGTATGTATAAACAAGTGCTGCCCTCACGCGAGTCCTGGACGAATTATGTGGTCCTTCTGTGTGTTGAAGTTGGTCGGCCCTGCTCTAGGGCATGACGGAAGAAACGCATTATAAACTTTGTCTGCTGACGAAAGTGTTTTAAGGGTTCGCTTAAAATAGCGGCTGAACACGAAAAGACGACAGTGACAATATGTTAAGAACTGTAGAACCTTAATATGGCACATCACGACAAAATATTTGAGAACAATATTCTCTGCACATCGTGACGGTGGGGAAGGAGAGCGGCTTCGTGATATTACGGTAAGACGCGCCAACAGCGAGGAAAAGGTTCCGGTCAATCATCGCATCAACAAAGTGTCCCAAACTGAGGCTCACGAAACGTCCTTCCTAGCTGGCCGAGATACTTGTCTATGCAACTGTCATACACGTCACTGTGTGTTAAACTGGGAAGAACGAGGAACTCTGTGGCTGACCGACTGGCTAAGGGAAACTAGAATCGAACCCAGCACAGAATAAACTCTACAATTGTGCCATACTGATTCTGTAGGATTCATACATGACGCTTACCTCAAGTATAAATACGAAAATAAAAGTAATATTACATGGAGTTGGAGTTCTTCCTGAAAAGCTATTAGTTGCTCATCTGCCCTTTAAGAAAATCGACCTTTGAAAATGGGGAAAATATTTGTACTTTAATTGGGAATTTCCTATAAGCATCTTACCTCAGGAGCATTAATTTCGTGTTATATAAATACTGAGTTTTTGCCTCACATAAAATAGTAAGAGTCTCCATTACAAACACCAAGAATTTAGTGCCCATTAGAGGTGGCGTAGCTAAATGTTTTGGTGTCCGGGGAGAGTAACAACAATTCCCGCCCATAAAATAAATTGTAAACTTAAAAAATGGTGATTATTTACGAAATTTCCTTCTATTTTGCTGAATAATTAAAAATTGGTTGAGCACAGAAAATAATTTATTTAATTTAAAATATTCATTTCTTTTTGTCCCTTGGACGCTGCAGCCCGGAACGACCGTATTATTCGTCCCCCAAACCTCCCCCCCCCACCAACCAGCTACGCTCCCATCCTTTAGGGAAGTATTCGGCATAGTTTCAGATTTTGCGTCATACCGCTGTACGGTGTGAGACCTATAGCGATTGGCTGGAACTTTAACTGCCAATGCAACCACGTCGAAATCACATGCAATTAACCCTTAACCCGCTAACGTGGAAAATATGGTGAGCTCCTAATAATGCCAGCAAATGGCAGATGGGATTTAACTCGGCGTTTAAAGGGTTGAAACCCGAAACATATCATTGCTGAAGATCATTCACAAAAGCAACTGTCGCCTGGCGAATGGCGCTGATATTACTGATTTGTTAATGACTTTTCAGAGCAGCTTGACGCCTTCAGCTTCAGGGAAGTCCAAAGAAGGGAAGCAGCAGTTCGTCGTAAACCTACGTAGTTGATAAATATAAAAAAAAAAGTGTTGGCAAAACTAACTCCGGCATTTCTCATATTTATAGATGTTATAAGTTGGTCCCTGTCACAACGGCACGGTGTGTCCTCAGGTTGCGGTTGGAGGAACGGCCTCCAGTATGGAGGGTAGCTGCGGATATGTTGAATAAGCAGTCGCGCACAGCCGAAAAGGGGTGGTCCTCCAGCTTGGCGGGTTGGGCGAAGTGCTAACAACTCTTCACCGTAAAAACGTATCTTGTTACGAAATATTCATACTGTAAACCTCGGACCTTGACAGCCACTTGGGAGAACCAGGCGTAGATGGGCAGATATTAAGATGGATCTTCAGGAAATGAGATGTGGGAGTTTGGACTGAATCGAGCTGGCTCAGGATAGGGCCAGGTGCGGGGCACTTGTGAATGAGGTAATGAACCTTCGGGTTCCATAAAATGTCGGGTATTCCTTGACTAGCTGAAAACCGATTAGGTTCTCAAGAAAGATTCTGCTCCCCGGAGTAAGTAAGTAAGTAAGTTGGCTTGACTAGCTGTAACAGTGTTAAAGTTACACACCTCGTTGTGTTCTCGTCTGACTATTTAGCAAATACTGGTTTTTTATGTCAAAAGTTTTGATTTGATTTATTAACTAATCTCGCGAGAACACAAAGAGATGTATAACTTTAAAGTTTATTCTCGTGTAACAAATTACAAGTGTACACGGTGTCACATCACAGAAGATAATAATTTTCAGGAAAAAATATGTTAGAACTTCATAAAATAAAAGTTCTGCTTCAATTAACACACTTCATATACAGGATTTTAATTATAGATCTTTTAGGGATTTTAACATTAAGAATAACTAGTAAAAACATTGCTATAATCTTTGTAAAAAACGTTGTAAATCTAAAAGTGTATATGTTGTACTATATAGTACAACAATGTAAAGTACGCAACACACAGAAGCATGCAGTCGGTTTTGTGCAAGTTATAAGAGGTTCTCCCTGAAGATGCTGTGTATATAGCACATCGATATATGCAAGATAGATGTGATACGAACAGGTGTTAAAAATAAATATGTGCATTTGGTTAGAATATTCAAGAAGCGTTTGAAGTACATGAAGGTGGGTAACTGAGAACGTTAACCTTGTTGGTTTTGTGTCCCAGTCATCGAGTTTCAAACACGATTTGTCACTTCTGTTTTCACTTCAAGTGAGCCAACCTATAAACGAACATGTAATTATTTACATATATCTTATGTTTATCAACTTGTTCACATAATTCTTGTAATAATAATACTAATACTAATAACTATAATTTATTATTGACGTGCTGACACAATAGCCACAAGGTCAACTATATGGGCAGAAAAGGGACGTAAGAGAAAATACGTGAAATAGTAAGTCAGGAACACGAATTACAATGAATCACAAAGAAAACAACAATATGAACAAAACAAATTTCTGGTACATACAACTAGCGTAATCAACTAATCAAATCATTAATCAAAATAGATTTCCATTGAACAAAACAATACCCCTGCTGAAGGCATCAGCCACCGAAGGACATCTAGCGGAAGGATAATTCCGAAGTCTTCCGTCAAAATTGATGATAGTAAAATAATAATAATAATAATAAACACCCTCTAGTCTCATCAATACTTTAAATGGATTAATGAAGTGATGATAGCAGAGCACACGTCGAAGTGTGTCTGAGATGAAAATGTGCACAAATAAAGCAGTTTAATAAAATCCCCTAAGTGAAAATATATGATGTTTTAGTAATTGTTATCGTAAGCTTGTTCACGGTAAATATGAATAATTTAAAAGATAATCTGTACTTCCAATATACATACTTATTTTTAGAGGAAATTTATCTTTGTGTATTAGGGGTGTTCAATCCATGTTTACTCTTCAGTGTGTAGCCTGCTAAAGAATATTCGTCGGCTATTGAAGATATTTCGAAAATATCATATCGAGCCCTGTTACAATAACCGTGTCTCTCCGCTGTTAAGAACGCAGCTACCAGAAAATCACGAAATTTCATGTAGTTGATTTTTACGAGACATTTTGAACCATGTAAATTGCGGTAAGAAATGGGCAAACATAAAGCACACTTTATACGAAGACTTAGATATAAAAAATGAGATTTTTCGGCGTGTATGTGAGAATGGAGGTTATTTATGTATTTTAGTTGGAAATCAATGTGTGATCTAGATGCGATGATAATATTAACGTAGTCTTCAAAACGTTTACGTTTAAAAACTCGCACCTACTTGTTTTTTTTAACACGAATAATCGGGGAATTTTAAATCGAGCCTAGCGAATGGATTAAACCTTTATATTACACTGGGAAATCATAGTTTATACAGCACTTGCTCTACCACCCAACGACTCTACATCTTACCTGCTCGGTGTGTTAGCATGTTTAGCATAATACGCACCATGAACACCTTCTTTCCTCTCTAAACAAAACTAACAGGTTAGTCCTGGTAATGGACACGTTGTGTTTTCTGCGAGATACAAATTGAAATTTTAAATATGGCATAGATGAAATTCAGGCTGCAAACATCCAGGCTTTGATCGTTATAACACTTTTGTCCTAAACAGGCCTTAGCAGACACTGATTAATTGTTAAACTGAGATTTATTATCAGCTGATACATTTTCATGACCTGTTCTGTTGTCCAATGACGTAACACTAAGCCACCCAGTCCATTACATACACTTGAGGCCATTCATGCATTTCCGGAAGGGGTGGGGGGGGGGGGAGAGGAGGATTGAGGGAAAGGAAGGCTGAAGCAAAAACTAACATTAAGGTTTGGCCGTCGGTAATTTTCGAATAGCGTTAAAAAACCGGAGAAGTTACTTCTCCCTTGTGTTGTGCAGACAGAGGCTTAAAAACCAAGTCAACATTTTGGAAATTCTCGTGTCCTTTCATGGCCAGTAGTTTGGTCTGCATCATCAGTCGATATCGATTAATTTAAGTTTATACTGTCAGCAAAGGCTGTGTTATGTTTGGGTAAAACTATTAATTGATATTGAAAAAACAAAAACAAAAAAAATTTCCTTATTCTGAAAAATCTTGCTGGATAATTTGTTAAAAATAAAGATGAATTTATATTTTATAATTAGCTGATTCCGATCAGTTTGTGTAATATTCCGCTCATTCAGCTCCAATATTTAGTGTGATCACAATATGGAAAAACTTTAAAGTCATTTCACCACGCACTACACACGCACCGCGATACGACACACGTCCCCCCCCCCCAAACAATGAGCCCCCGTCAGACCTGCATATAACGTTTGGAATTTTAAATATTATGTTAATGTTTTAATGATAATTAAGAACTTCATAATGTTTCTTCTTTTAATGTAAACAATGGGATCCCATTGGATAAGCTGTTTGAATATACCTGAATAATACTATTACTTGTTGGCCTGAGGATGGCCGGTTAACGGCCGAAACATGTCGCCAGATATAACCCAGTTGTACTAATATATCTGGTCTTTGTATTTGTTGTGTATTGACGGCACTAATATAATATAATAAATACATTTCAGTTGCCTTGAAGGTTGTAGTCATGCGTATCATGTAGGCGATAATAGAACTTATTTTTACCACGGCCTCCTCATTATAGAGGATTCACGATCACACTCAGACACACCAAAACAGTCGGCAGGACTCATCTGGACGAGTGATCATTCCGACGCAGAGACCTCTAACAGACAACACACAACGATCACAATAGACAGACAGACATGCTCCCGGCGAGATTCGAACCTACAATCCCAGCAAGCGAGCGGCCGCAGACCCACGCCTTAGACCGCGCGGCCACTCGGATCGGCGATGATAGGACATGACAAGTTAAATTATCATCAGTAACACTGCTGAAGCTTTGATGCTGCTAATACAATTAGCCCTATAAATGAACACATGACTGTAGAACTGCTGTTACGTCACACCAAGTAACTATACATGTCGATCATTGTGGGCGTTTTATCAACAGTTTTTCGACTTCGATTAAACAGTGGCGATGAAAACCGAAGTGTGTCCGTCTTGTGCCTTCACAATTGCTGTAAGAAGGCAGCTATCGGGTCTTCAAGTCCGTTAATGGAGTTTGCCTCTTCAAATAAATTGGTTTCTAGCTTGATTGATGACGCTCGGTATTTGTGAAGAATTACCAGAACTCACAGTCAGTCTCTCTCAATCGGTTGGCAGCAACAAGCCGCTTGTCAGACGTTCGGGAAAAAACAAAATAACTGTAAACCTGCAGCATGTTAGACGGCTTCTGAAACGGTCATGGGCTCGCACGTAAACCATGATATTGTGTACTTCATATTGCATTATGCACCGCGCTGCCATCTGAGCGGTGAGTTTGACAACTCCAGCACAAATTTCCTTCCACCGCTAACCGTCCCACTGATCCACTTCTATAAATTTTATACGGCGCTGTCAGGTGATGAGATTAAGCGAGCGTGGGCACACTTGTGCGTACATAAAAGTCCTTGGAGTGTCGCATAGAAACACGTTTTATTGAAAACCATCTTGACACCGTGACCGTGGCCCGGTGCTTAAACATATCTTAGCATCTGTAAAGGCTGAAGCTGCAATACCGACGGCACCAAGTGTGCCTCTCGACCTTTCAATGTGGAAATTTATTGCTACTTATATATATATATATATATATATATATATATATATAAAAAAAAAAAGAGTGACTTGTTTTGTAGGAAATGAATAGCAGAATACATTTCTTAGCTGACAAATGGGAAGATATGTCCAAACGTAACTAAACTAAACAAAACGAACTAACTAACTAACTAACCCTGGGCAGCAGGGTCCTTGTTGAGAAGCCAAAAATTTCAGAACTTCTCAAGAAAATATCCGCGTTTTACTGGAAACAGATTGTTCATCACGGTGTACACGACATCCCGCTATTATTCCCCCTTGCCAAATTAATTCCTCCTATCCTCACTCAATTATTTTAGCAACCACTGCACTTATATAAATTTATAAAATTTACCATTAAAACATTAAAAACACTCCGACATATTTCGGTCCTAGAACCACCATCAGAGAGCAATATCGTCCTTGCTAAAGTTACACTATTAAAAGTCATATTAATTTCACTATTCCAGTTGGTTTTGTGGCAGCATGCCGTGTTGTGTTGTGTTGCCAAAAGTTCCCTGTTATGGATGTGCGTTCTGTGTTTCGTGGCGTGATACTCAAGTATCTGGAATAGTGAAATTAATATGACTTTTAATAGTGTAACTTTAGCAAGGACGATATAGCTCTCTGATGGTGGTCCTAAGACCGAAACATGTCGGAGTGTTTTTAATGTTTTAATGTGTAAATTTTATAAATTTATATAAGTGCAGTGGTTGGTAAAATAATTGAGTGACTTGACAACATGTACGGTATAACAACAAAAATCCTCCTGTCCTATTCTTCAAAATCCATTTTAATATTATCCACTCACTTAATGTATGCCTTCCAAGCGTTCTTTTCCCTTCACCTCCCATACGTGGTAGAGGATCATAGCAATATGTGCTACACACTTAGTAGCAACTAGTACAACCTCTGTCGTTTTTTTGTGTTGTATGTACATTTTTTGCCCATTTACTCTTTAAACGCCGAATTAAATCCCATCTGTATTTTGCTGGCATTATTAGGAGCTCACCATATTCTACACGTTAGCAGGATAAGGGTTAAATTAACCATTACAACGTACACCAGAAACTGATGTGTCCCATTCACTTTTAATTATTCTTGGTTTACTTCGAAGATCCCAATAATACATTCTAAGGCCAAGCTGAAAGGCGATAATGATAAAGATTCTCCTTGTTTCAAAACTTTCTGAATACGATATGATGTATCAGACAAATCAGACAAATAAGAGCCTATTCCGCTTTTACTATAGTTTTCACGTAAATACATTCTAATTAACCTATTTATATCCGTGGGGCTACCAATCTAAACGACAATATTACACAGAACTTCCGTCCTATCTGAAACAAGCGTTTCATTAATTCTTAGGATACTTGATGCACTGCCCAAATTCACCGCCAAACATTCTCAAGCACTAGACAAATGCAGAATATAGGTCAGTGATTGACGTCTTACGTCGAAATCCACACTAAAGGTTTCCAATAATTTAGTCTGAATATGGAATTTATCTTCAGTGATGAACGGTGGAGAAATTTGTTATGTGGTTTGTAACAGCGATAAGCTTCGATGATAATTGTAGTCAGTTTTATCGGCCTGCGTATAAACAGGTATAATGTTTGGTTTCTTCTACAGTAGACAGAGGTTTTCCTAATTTCAAAAAGAATTAATATGTTGTAGCTCAAAGAACGTATTGGTCTGTTTACCTGATTCAATTAATTCTGCTGGAATAGGAAAACACCTGTTGATTTGTAACTTTTCAAATTTTTAGTTGCCATGTCAACCTCAAAGGCACCAAAAACGCAAACTAGTAGGTCAGCTGTATACAGGATGATTCAGGAGAAAATATCAATATTTTGGAAGGGAATAGTTTTGGTCATTGTAATAAAACGTTTATACAAACATGTGTCTCATTCTGAATGGTTACTGAGATAGAGCTACTTGAATCTACAGACCTAACTCTGTTGTTTCTCTTTGGGGGGGGGGGGGGTTTTTATGAAAAAAAAAGATAAAAAAGGAAGGGGGGACGAAAAACACACGATCCTCGCACACTAGTTGCAGAGCGCATTGAGGTCCACGGTGGGGTTTCGAACATTTATTGTGAACTGTAAACAAATTTGTTATTTCTGTGCGACAAAATTTCAACAAATTAAAATTAAAATTAAATTAAGAATTACAAATTTCTCTCTCTTTATCGCCATTCACAGAGCTCCTTTATTTGTAAGTTCAAAGAATTCTACCCCGATAACCACTCATAATCAGACACTTGTTCATATGAACATTTTCCTCGCGCTGACTGATACTATCACCTGCCAGAACACTCACATTTCCTTGTGAATCAACCTGTACATATCCTAGTCTGCCTGCCATAATTAACTACACATAGTTCGACCATGACATTGTGTGGAAGAGTACGAACTGTGTCCTTGCCTCAGTACTCCAAACATGATGTTAGATAAAATAGTCTAAGTCAGTGCTTCCAAACCTACGGCGCGAGTGGCAAAAATGGCAGGCGGAAAGATTTCCCTTGGCATGGGGCATTCACTGTTGTCCCATTTTTTTATATCTTTTGCCCAACAGCCCTCTCTATATTGTGAAGAAGATATATTAATGTGTGTATATATATATATATATATATATATATATATATATACCGGGTGTACAAAGAATTAAGTTCAGTACTTCGGTATTTAATTCCAGAGCCGATGCTGAGTCATATACACATGGGTTAATTCTAACCCAATATGATTAGTAACATTTTGTTCACTGATAAGGCTCATTTTACTCGCGATAGAGTCAACAATACAAGAAACTCCAATTTATGGGATCGTGATAATCCACATGGAACTGTAGAAAGCAACTACCAACATCTTTTTCCGTAAACGTGTGGTGTGGCGTGTCATTGGTGACCAACAGATTGGTCCGTACATTTTCCCATTACATCTGACAGGTGACATTTACGCCAACGTTTTGCAACATGAACTGCCAACACTCTTACAGAATGTTCCTCTATAAACATGACGACAAGTGTACTACCAACATGACGGAGTACCGCCTCATTTCAGTCACGTCGTCAGGCAGTATCTGAATCATAAATTCCCAAACCGATGGATTGGTCGTGGCTGTGCACAGAGTTGGCCACCACGGTCACCGGGTCTGAACCCATTAGATTACCATGTTTGGGGTTACATGAAAACTATGGTGTGTGCACACAAGGTGAACATGAGAGAAGAACTACTCCAGCGAATTCTCAACGCTACAAGAAGCATAACAACGCTGCAGATCTTCGTTAAGTTTACAAGTTCTCTAGTCACATGAATCAGAAACTGTATCCAAGCAGATGAAGGACACTTCGAACAACTTGCTTGAGTGCTGAACGGCGAATCTGTAACTGTACATTTAACAATATAGCTCAATAAATGCGCATTGTTCTTCTTTCCTTTCTAATTTATTTACTGTATTTTAAAAACTCATAACTTCTGAACCGTTGCGAATTGGACTCATGCGTATATAGTGTTTTTGACTCAGAATCAGCTCTGGAATTAAATCCCGAAATATTGACCTTGACTACTGGGACACCCTGTATATATATATATATATTATATATATATATTTCTGACTGCGTACTGACTGTACATGAATTACCGCTGCTAACAAATAATACTGCGAGTGAAACATTTTTACACAAATCTGGAGCGGTGCGAAGTTTTGACTGGATATTTATCACTGGGGCGCTGGTCTGGCGGTGACTGGGCGAACACGTGACATTGGTTCAAAATGTTTTAGAATCTTCTTTCCACACAGGAGCAGCAGCCCAGATACTTCCACACTTTCTTCCTAATCGCATTCCTCGATGAGGCCTTTATTAGCAATATAACACTTATACTATGCCTTAATTAAGCAATATAATTATAATACGCGTTTATAATAATAATGCATTTATTAATAATAATTATGGAAGGCTCAAAAATTTTTTCTCCCTTTCCCTCAAAATTAAAATAGACACGCAAAAGAATTTTTTCGCAATTTATAGATAGTTTGGTCACGCGTCCTCAAAACGGTCCGCCAGCCCTGGTTGAAATCATATCGCCGAGTTCAAGCGACAGCTCCCCTATATAGTCCAAGCACCGTTAAATGAAATATCTTACACAAGCAGATGCTGACAATTGTAGGCTCCGTTTACGACGGTCCGGGATAGCTCAGTTGGTACAGCGACTCGCTACGGGCTGGACGGCCCGGGGATCGAATCCCGGTGAGGGGGTCGAGATTTTCGGCATTCGTCCAGACCGGCCCTGGGGCCAACCCAGCCTACTATACTCCTGGTACCGGTCAATTCCTGGGGTTAAAGCGACCGGAGCGTGTTGTTAATCACTCACTTCCATTTAGGGCCGATGCTGAGAAAAGAGTTTACCGCTTCTCCGCCCTGTGTGCTTCATGGCATGTTACAGGTTGTACTTTAACTTACCGTGTTGATTCAGTAGGTACAGTAATTCCTTTATCGGCCTGGTTAGACCTTGAGGAGTCTAGGAGGCTGAGGCTCCCAGAATTTCCACAAAATCTTCACATGAAGATGACAAAGTTGACAGCCCTACGCACGAGCCACCTTTCCGCCCCTAGGAAAAACTCCTGGTACTTATTTCTTTTAGAGACCGAGTCGACCCCATCATGAAAGAATAACAGACCGCCACGGTCCCCACGTAATTACTCTAGCCCTAAGCTTCTCGACCTATTTTATCTCACGAAAACCTAAAAGAGCTACAGAACTTACTGAGAAACTCCTACTTGTCCACAATAATCATATATAAAATCAAATACCAGCATTTGTTTACATTGTGTGTACATTACATGTAAAAAACCAACGTCTAACCTCAAATTCATCGATAACCTGATCGTTTTGCCTAACACATCGACTGCCCATGGCGAGATGTGCTGACTGACTGGACTACAGAATCAAGAATCTTCTGGATGGAAGCAGCGATTGATTGTCTGCGTGCTATCAATGACGGAGTGATTAGTGTCTAATATCCCAAAGAATTTTAATTCTTGCACATACAGTTCTTCCTCCACTATGCATTTATTTCATCGGAACCCTTCGCGAAACCCTGGGGTTCCGCGGAATCTAGTTTGACAAACACTGCTTTAGCCAGACCGACGGCTGGAGTGCGCAGTCTGTTACTGTAAAATAATCAGTACGGCGGGTACTTAAATAAGCACTGGGACAATTGTAATTTTCGCAGGAACTTACTGTATTATAACATGTAGTAAGTTCAGAACAGCAGCTAAACCACCATCTCCGATCACAAATGAACTGATATTTTACCATCAAATTTTTTACAAACTTTGAAATTATCTATTAAATTTAGGTGATTCGTATCGGGCATCCACTCGGAATTTTTTACTGGCGGGGGGGGGGGGGGGGCGGCAAAATTCACCCAAAACTAATTTTTATTTGCGGTTTAAATTATAAAAATGTCATAAATAAAATATTAAAATATTGTCT
>Ga0136643_10007676_pt1 | contig 15637 bp, 14 predicted proteins | sample TergutLab28metaG_FD_96883 | JGI IMG/M metagenome (GOLD analysis project Ga0136643, IMG submission 96883) | Labiotermes labralis P1 segment gut microbial communities from Petit-Saut dam, French Guiana - Lab288 P1 (version 3) (version 3) | ecosystem: Host-associated > Arthropoda: Insects >... | reverse complement strand
TCTCCTTCTTTTTCTATTTAAAATGCAGTTTGTTTCATAATTCTAACGTATTTGGTTCCTGTATTATGCACATTTTATGTACAGGGTGTGCTAAAATTTAAAAAAATAATTCCGGCGCCGAAAGGTTAATAGTGCACAGCATTATGCCAGTGATCACTACTGTTGAATTCTTCAACCCACGATATACCTTCACAACTCAGTTCCCAAACACCCCCTTTATAACACTGCCCTCACATATTAAAAAAGAAACTATTGTATGCATTCGTTTCCATCACATTCTACACGTCCATCTTTTCTCATCATCTCAATTTAGTCACTACAGCAATACTAGTTAAAAGGCAGAGCTGCCCCTGTACACATTATAAAGGCATATATGGGAAGTAGAGGTTTACCTCCACTAGTTCATAACCTTGGCATTAGATGGAGGGAAGTCACTCCCAGGGGCAGAGTTCCTGGTACCCAATGAACAGGAGGATGGATAGACTCCAGTCTGGACATCTTGGACAAAACCTCTTGCCCCTGCCTCGAATTGAAACCTGGATCATCCAGCCCACAGCCTACTCAAAAAACTGACTACACCATCCCAGCTCCAAGCAACACTAGCTGAACATTATACTATGTAAGAGCTTACTTTTACACAATCAGCATCCCTCTTCATTCCAAATATTCCCATTTTCTTGTCAACCTGAAACCATATTCTGTCCTTGGTAATATCAAGTTTCGTAACGATATGAAACATAAAGTTCCGTTTCAAGTAAAACAAATTTGAGTAATTGACAAGAACATAAAAAAGTGTCAAAATTCTTAACTTCCAATTTAAATGAACAAGTTTAAAGTTATAGGTCAAGAACATAACAATTTGCATTTCCTCCTGCTTGAGGAAATTCAACCAATATTTCATTCCAATGTGAATATCTCCACTATGTCACACCCATATATAACTATGTGATTAGAAACAACATTGTTCTGTTGAAGAGAGTAATTGTAAGTAACATTAGACTATTCCACACCTGGTGAACGGCCAAATTGCACATGTCACAGAAGAGAATTACATTAGAGTTTTGGCATTCTCCGTCCATACATATACAACAAACGGCATCATCGTCAATTACAGCAGGAACTGCTCCATCCCCTCCTTTGCCACAACTCTGAAATAGCAACAACAGTGTCAAACAATCAGTCCACTGTTTCAGTGCTTAACACTTAACTTACTGCGTGGACTGGCATTATTTTGGTTAGAAAGAAACCCCTCTGAGATATGGAGGTACTGCATAATCTAGTAAGTCATCTTCCACTCCATTCATAACTGTAGCTTTTGTTATGATTCATTCTACAGGGAAAAACCCTGAAAAACATTTCCACTCAGGTGTTCTGCATTATGTACAGGAAGACATGCAGTGAAAATATCTTGTTTGCCAATCATGACAAAGCTCTGCTCTGCCTGCACACAAACTTCTGGTGCAAGATGGCAAGACTGTTGTCCTCTACCTGAAGTACCCCCCCACATTTAGAGATCTGCAATTTTTTTTTAAGCAAAAGCTGGCATTAAAAGTAACATTGCACAACATCACAATGTTTCAAGAACAGCTATGAACTGCACTTGCTCAGTGCACAACACCTTCCACAAAAGCTTCCAATAAAGGTGAAGTCACTAAGACTTCACTGCATCAAACTGTAAAGGAGTAACAAGGACCATACTTCTATGAGAATACCACAAAACAGATGTCAAATTAATTTATCACAAAAAAAAATCATCTGAAAATTAGCTTATCACACCACATAATCATCTATATTCCATTAGGACAATACGAAAATCTTATTTTCATTCTACAGTTCTGTCTCCATTAATCTTGTAAGAGAATGTATGATACTAAATTTTGAAGCAACACACTACCTGAAAGTATGACTCCTTCTCCAGACGATCCATCAGTAATTCAAATGTATCTACAGGCACATCAGACAGACCAGCAGCTGCACGTCGCTCATTGATAATACTCAACCACGCACAGTCCTCCTCATCCATATCATATTCCACTTCTCCATCAAGTTCCTCAGCAGACCTCTCAATGAATCTGCATTACAAAAATAAAACATGTTAACAGTCATATTCTCCACCTACAACACAATTAGACCACATATTCTCTGTCTCTGCATGGGCGAGAGGCCCGTTTCTGACATATTGGAACCTCAAAAACTACAAATAAGACCAAACAAAAGACTTAAGCAAGTCTATAATTCAATTCTTGTAGGATAATGATCCCAATGGGTGTGTGATGTACATGATTTTAAGCTAAGCAAATACCGGGGAAGGGAATTAACATCCCACACAAAGGTTCATGCAAGGAAAGTAGACGGCCAAACAAGATGACTATATCCTGGTGGAAAGGTGAAAGAAAAACGAAGGTGTGAACAATGTCAAGAATGCCACGGAATACACAGTATTTGTGAAAGGAGACCAGAATGACAATATAGTGTGAAAATTAGGAAATGAGGAATAACACGTAATCCCATACTTGAAAGTAAATACACAAACATTTTTAGGTGGCCATTAATACTGAAATCTATCATTCCTGGAGTATAGTCAAGGAACCCCAGCTGCAAGGACCACAGCCTGGGAATCAGTCACTAATTGACTGCAGTCACTAATGTTGGTCATAATACCTGTCAGCCAAATAACAACAAGAGTCAAATCCAATCTCAAGTTAAAGTACAACTTGGCAAAATATAACATACCGAATATAGGCATTGGGTCTTGGCGGTGCATCACTGATATTGTATGAATCTAAGATAGTGTAGCTTGGCTCTGGAAGACGAACTTTCTCGTCACTGGTCAGCATACCCTGACGGACATCCGCAGAAGACTGGTTTCCTGCTTGCTGCATATGACAATCCCAATCCGTTATTTCATGAAGTAATTATAATGGTAAAAGCAACGTATCTGATAACCAGATTAGCATGAAGTCAATGGTAGGGGAACACAAGAATGTACATCAATTTAATAGCTTTTGTCATTCTTACATATAATATACTACAGAACTTAAGGGCATTCATTTGTGGTGATAATGACAATGATGACTGACAATGAGAACTCTGAGCTGTCATGGTGCAGCCCTTCTACATTAAGTACAGGTATTATATACAAATCACCAATCTTTTACATAATTAAACCAATTTCATTAACTTCAACTAAGTACAGGCAGGTCTCATCTTATGCCAGGGATCATTCCTAAAACTTCATGCAAATTGAACGCAAAATTCCGAATTTAAAATAGAGTACTTCCTGGAGGTTATGCGATTGACAGCCTCATCCCATATAGTGTACAACTATACCACCAGAGGACATACAGACCTGTAGAGTATGTATGTACTATGTATACACACATTTCTATAAAAAAAATATATATATATATATATATTTCTAATGTGCTAAAAATGCAAGACACTCACATCCATAGTTTTTGGTACACTTCATTCTAAAAGGACTGTGGTAATTTTGTTGCACAAACAAACATTTTGTTTACTGACTGAGCAGATTCTTTAATTCCATCAGCATTATCATGAATTGTACACGTAAAACCATGAGCAAGTCTAACATTACAACACGTCAACAATTCGTTCACCTTTTTCAATTCTGCATGTTATGTCTAATTTATCTTTAGTACTGATGGTCTTTTGCTGATTTTTCACTTGCATTACACTAGGTAATGTAGATTTACATTTCTTATCCATTTTTGTACAAACAACTAATGCTGAGGAAGAGGCAGTTAAGCAAGCTGTATGCTTGTTATCACCAATGTAATTAATCAATACATGTGACTGATGCCATGACAGTGGCATCACTTTCTGCTACTCTCCAACACAAGATGAGTGCAGCCACATTTCATCTATGCCAAATCATGGTTAAACTGAACATTATCACTTAAATTCAAAAAGTTATGTAAATTTTCAAGTCACATTAGAGTGAAATTGTGTGACAAGAGATCTGCCTCTAGATAGATATATTTTCATTTGGGTTCGGGGCCTTTCAGCCCCGATGCACCTAGGCCTTGATTAGGACGGGCCCTTTGTACCCCATATCAAATCATGGGAGCCCCGCAACCTTCCTACAGTTCCAGATGGCCCCCCAAGCCTAAACTCCTAATATCCTCCAGCTCCAAGAAAAAGGAGCCCAGGTACGCATGTCTGAGTGAGGCCAAAGCCTCGCACTCACACAGAATGTGAGCCGAGGTTTCCTCTCCCACCCCGCACTTCTTACACAAGGGGCTGTCACGCAGCCCTAGCAGGTAGAGATTTCTCCTCAGGGTGTTATGACCCATAACAAGGCCAGTTATAACCCCGGATTGAATCCTATTAAAGATCATAAATTTTGCCCTGGTACCCAAACTAGGTCCTGAGATAAACTCTCGAGCCTGCCTTTGGGTATTACCAAGACCTCGCCATTGGGCCCCGTGCTGGTTGACCTGCCTCTATCTACCAACATCTTTACAACACAATTTATCGACACGTGCTTCTTGTTATGCTACCTTCTCATTCATATTCAGCCACTTTTTACTTATAAATTCCATTCTCCTTTTTTTACTTTCTGGACACAACAACATATGATGTCCTCTTTGCTTAAAAATAGCAGAGATTAACAATGAGCACCATACTTCTCATTCCTCTCAATTGTGACACTCCAAATGACAACCATGCAATTCCACTCCTTTCCTTCCTAGTACAAAATTCTATATATGATTCCTTACCCAAACCAAAAAATGTGTCTTGATACAGTGCTAATTTACTCTTTTCTGACATATTTATCACCACATTCTGCCTTTCCATATCATTACACCTTTCTTTCACCAGTTTACTTGTTTCTCATCAATCACACTCACGCAGATTTACCAACACAAATGTCGGTCCAACAAGGCCCAGCTACTTTCACTTCCTCATCCCATATTCTCACACTCACATTGCTTTTCTGCCATATGTAACGTTGCTACACCAGTTCTTAACAATGAGCCTATATACACATAATCCAGTGCCAGTATTTTACTGCCAGTATCATAACCTTGCCTTCCATATTCTCTCTGCAACTTTTCTTTGCTGCAAATACATTTGTTGCAAAATGCAGCAGCCCCATTACTTTCTCACAAAATTTACCATGTCCCTTGTCTGTTACTTACCTAGCTTCAATAAATCCTCATATTTTTCTACTCCATACCTGATCGCAGATCCACACATCATGTCATAAATAATTTCCTGTGTATGTACCTTTATATTAGGGGTTATTAATATACATTTATCTATAACTAGAAGAGAATGGGAACCTTTTGCTGTGACGAAGTGTTTTGTTAGCTCCAAACCCCTGTGTTTTCCAAAAATATTCATAAACAATTAAACTTATTCACTACCTTGATATTCTTTCAGGTGAGACATCCCCATTGTGTTGTCTAGAATCATAAAATATATAGGTAAAACATAGTCAAACACAACTTATTTAAATAAGTTGTGTTTGACTATATTTTACCTATATATTTTATGAACCTTGATATTCCGCCCATTCATTTTCCGTATCTCCCTAGCCTTTAAATTACCTTCCTTTGTTAAAAATTATTATTTTTCAAATGTTTAGATTGCACCTCAAATTCCAGATTTTCTGCAGCAAGGATGTTACAAAACAGTGGGACTGTATAAATACCATCATAATATAATTATCCTTTTAAAGTGTAGTGGTTACTTTACATGCCATTAGTTTTAACAATCAAAAATTCAACAAACTCCTCACATTGTATTTATGCATTGTGTATGGATCTCAAAACAAACAGTGGCTTTTGCCTTATACAAGATTAACAGAATGGTTTTGTATAACACAGGTGGAGAGTGTTTAATAAGTGGTACACACTGTGTACTTACATAAAACAGACACACTTTTTCTTTAAAGGATTACAGCTTCCAGCTTAACCTGGACTCTAATTATGACACTGACTTGTACTTTATTAAACTACGAATATTATATTTAACAGCACAGCATGAACCACAGGGTAATATGATGTGAAAAAAATTTTGTATTTAAAAATTGAAAATACTCACACTATCATTACTGCGACCATATTTAGCTTCGAATTCCTCCTTTGACATAAGTGGCAAAGGATCAAATATGCTGACTCTGGTTACTCGTCCATCTATCTCAAATTCTACCATCTTCTGAGCTTCAGCATATGTCAAGCTCTCTCGTGTTGGCACAGATAGCAAATCAGCTGCAGAGGTAGGTGTTCGTGAATGATGTGACCCACGTCCCTTCTTCCGGCCTACAATTATACAAGATATTATAATTCATTCTTATTAATAAATAAAAAAGTAACCGAAAAATGAAACAAATAAACTGTCACTAGAAAACTTTTACTTAACATTTTAACTCTGGTCTCTTGAACCTTTTGTTGCACTGCATTATATTAGTCTCTTCTTCTAACTATCTGACGTACAGGTTAGTAACGGAATTTTCTTTATATTGCATCAACTCTCTACTACAGTAATAGCTATAAACATCAATAACACTTGCTTTATTTCAATGCTTTCTTAAATCAAATATACTAACTACAAGGATTAGTATGGTGCTGAATAAGAAGTACTTAACAGGTTAATTATAATTGGTGGAAAACTGAAGAGGTCATAGCCCATTTCAAGGAAATGAGGTCAACCACAAACATCTTCAGCAATGTCAACGATAGAAATGATGGCTTACCTGCCATTAAATACGATTGCTTACCTGGTGTTGGTGTAGAATTAACAGGCGGAGGGGCATTATGATCAAAGTTAACCAAGTGATACTGTAATCCGCAAAGGCTCTTATATATTTTCCCACACTCTGCAACTGGGCACTCGTATGGAGGTTGCTTAGAATTACGAAGTTTTCTGCAAATTTCCAAAACGTCGAAATCTAACCCCATTTTGTTATAGGTAGGGAATTAGAGAAACGAACGTTACCTCCAACCAAAGAACATTTTATCATGACAGCACAAACACACAGTGTGTAAAATGAATGACTTATAAAAACCCGAAATAATTAATCAACTTTAATTAAAAGAAAAAGTTTCGCAGTACATCCATTATCCTAACGATAAACACCACTGCCATGATCGCTTGGCTGTCACAATGCTGCCAACGGAACACCTAAACATACCACCGGTAACAATTCCCATCGAATAATTAGTCCCTGTGACGTGAAACAAAGAGGATACTGTAATTTAATTTATGTTGTTAATAAACATTTCACGCACTTGAAATCTATGAATTCGTTTATGGTTACGAGTTTGCATTTGTATGGATCTCGGAACGATTATTTCCCCATACAGTACTGAATGATGTCTCCTTGCAACCTAGAGGGAGCCTGTGTTATGGCGCGGTATTGAATCCTTCAGTATAATACAGTTTATGACAGATACCATAAATGGTTACTATAAGTGTTTGCTTAACCATGGTATGGCTTAGGCGGTTAGTCGTCGTAATGTCACTGTGAAGTCCTACAACAATGGCTTAAATATTTTGTGTCACATTATAATCATACCTATTTACTATTGTTATTGTAATATTCATCTACTGAGTACAAGGTGTCTGTGTGTAAGAAATGTTGTAAAGCATGTTTAAATGTCCTCGGATTATCGGAAAATTTTTTATGTTGAAAGGAGTACTATTAAATACTTAATTCCTACATAGTGAACTCCCTTTTGACAGATATCTAAATTTTCCTAAGCTAAGTGAAGCTTAAAATTATGTCTAGTATTTATATTATGAACATCAGAATTTATCAAAAATTGATCTCTGTTAACTACAAATATAAGTAGAGAAAGTATGTATTGTGACATAAGTGGCAAAATTTTTTGTTTTTTTGACTAAAATTCTACAAGAGTCACTATTCCCACAACCCATAACAATTCTGATTACTTTCTTTTGCATCTGAAAGGTTTGTATACTGTGACAAGAATTTCCCCAAAACATTACAACTGTATGAAAAAGAAAATGACAGATCAATATGTCTCGCTTAAACATTGATACATAAACACATCCCACACGCAGCCTGAGACCATCCAGTTTCTAAAGCAATGTCCATATTCTAGTACAAGACATTCATTACCTTCTCTGCTTATCATGAACCATGGACCAAACCAAAACCAACTCTATAAAGAAAACAGCAGATCAGCTTACTATAATTTCATTTTGCTGAACACTGCCAGGGAAAATTAATCTTCAACTAAAAATAGTATAGGGAAGAGATACACAATAAAACGCTGTGCAACTGATATATGCATTTACTTTCGGCCCAATAACGCCTCCAGAACTGAGCAAAGAGTTCATACAATATACAACAAATTATGAATGTATACAAATATCAATAAATACACAGTCATAAGCATTATTTACATTATATACAAATATGCAATTCTTGTAATAAACTGTACTAGAGTATATGCAAAATCATTCATATCACTCACTACCGACTTCTACTTCCCCAGTAAGTCTTTCACAATATGGCCTTACCTTCAGTCTCTTTCAAAAGGACGTATAACTTGTGCAGCAGGGACATTTAGAAAATGGGCATGTCTATGCATGTAACACTACAGAAAACTTCTTTATCATTTCTCAGTACCAAATTATATGCTGAAACTGAGGTTAGCTTCATTTTTAATATAAATTAGGCCACCTCAAATAGCTCTATTAAGAACTGTGTTGCCAAATACAATGGAAACTTTATCACAGAACAAACATCAAGTCTTCATAATTAACCGCAGAAAAACACTATAGTGAGGAAAGTGAATAGATAATCAGTTGAAGAGTGGGAGGTGATAGAAATCATAGCCACGTTTGCCCTTAACTGCCCAGTAAATGTATACCACATGATAAGCTCCCGGAATGAAGCAGATGAAGCCCGCAATGAAGAACACAAATGCTTGTATACCTGGCATGGGCAAGCATATTACCACAATGCCTGTAACTAAAAGACCTGAAACAAAATAACAAGAGTGAATGTATTATTACAAAGAGAAAAGCATACACAAAATCAAGCAAAGGAACTGACAGTTCACACAACAGAAGGTTTTCATGTAAAGGCCTGCCTGAACCATTGAGATACATTCAAGTAATGACCTTCAAACTAAAGCTAGGGATAAACATCAGACAAGTTCAAATATTTTCTGGTAAATGTATATGACAAGTGACGTTAAACTTATGCCAGACACACACATCATACAAGCTAAAATGATTTCTTGCAAACGTAAATAGAACTGTAATTAGTACTTCAAGAAGACAAACTCCCAGTGACAATACATGAAGATGTACAATGGGTTCATCGAAGATAATGTATTAGCAACTAGTGAAAGACACAGTAAGGAGCACATCCTTCAGCAAAATACAATAAATAATAACAATAATAATAATAATAATAACCAGGTACTTTTGGCCAGTAATGAATATAATTTATTACACAATAACACAACTTCAGCTAATGGAATAACTTTAGTTGATAACCTTTTAAATCAAACAAATGACAACATTAAACCAAAGAAAGTGGGAGTAAAAAAAATGCATTTTTTTCAGATTACTTATCCGACAGTCACTAAAAATCTATCACCAGAAAATTAAGGGATTAAGAAGAAAGCTTATGAACTTTTATGCCACAAACATTTTGACCTACCTTATTTATTGTGTCTGACCAAACACCACTTACAACAAATAGAACTAGAACCTACATACATAGAAAGCCATGTACTAGGAGCTAAATATTGAAGATTATTCAAAAAGGAGGTGTTTGCATTGCTGTTCATAAAGTCTATAAGCACTACCATAAATTTAGACAGATACTGTTCAGACCAAGACACTGAAGCTTGTATAATTCAACTTGATTCTACCTATGCAAAAATTGTACCCAAGGATGAGACCAGTGTGGTTTTGAATCGCTGTGTAGTATATTTTATTTGCAGTGATGATGGAAATAGTTTGAAATCATGTCAGTGATGTGTCATTTGCATTTTAGCTATTTATACATCTCCAGTGATTAAATTTAATAATTTTATAGCTCAATTAGACATGATACTCCAAACACTACATAATCCTAGACTAGATCAAATTATATGTGGTGATATAAATGTAAATCACCACAATGACAGTGGCAGGAAAAGTCAATAGGATGCTCTATTAAACTCTTACAATCTATTTAGTACAATTAATTTTTGTACAAGATATAATAATGATTCTATTTCTGTTATTGATAATATTTTCACTGATCTCTAAGATGAATGACTATGAGATAATTCCCATAATTAATCAACCTTCTAATCATGACACACAAGAACTAGCCATATGAGCATCAATCTTATTTTACAAGAAACATTAATAAATACACTACAGCAAACTTTCGAATCAAACTAAGCTATGAAACATGCGATTCTGTTAGCAATGGGGATGATATTATTGTAATTTTTAAATCTTCTTTTAAACACTTATTTAAGGATTTTTATTCCAGTTTCCCATTTACAAAACAAATAACGTAGCAAAAAATACTTCTTGGATAATATCAGGGATAAAAACTTCATGTAGACAAAAAGGGGAACTCTACTTAGCAAGCAGAAATAGTAATAATTCAAACATAAAAGAACATCACAAATCTTATTGTAAAATATAGGCAAATGTTATTAAGGAGGCTAAAAGATTGAACTATGTTACTCAGATAACAAATTTGAATGATACAATTAAAATTACATGGGAGATGGTAAAGTTGAAAATGGGTAGGAAAGCAAATAATGTTAATATACACCCTTTCAACATTGTTAGTTGGATGATCAATAGCCAACAAAACATTGTAAATACTTTTAATAACTATTTTCTTTCAAAAGTTGAGAACATTGATGTTAATAAAAACACATAACAATATTAAGTCATACAATTAACAACATTTCCATGCAATTTATGTCACAAATTATTACGACACCATATACAAATATAAAACGTAAGCCCACATCAATTAAAGAAATTGAAAAATGAAATCTCTTACAATCCAAAAAATTCATATGGATATGATTAAATTTGCACTAAGTTACTAAAAATAGGCTCTCCTTTTGTAAGTTCACCCTTAAATTATGCGTATTAACACTCTGTCCACTGGCGCATTTCCTAATCAATTAAAATTTTCAGTACTAAAGCCTTTATACATACAAGGCAATAAACACGGTGTCATATTTATTTTCCTTCCGTAGGTCAGTACAGGATTACATAATCCATATGGATATGGAAATCGCCATATTTGTTGGGATTAAGGGGTGACATCAACACAAGTGTGTACAACAATCACATGGTTATTTAGTATAATAAATATAATAAAATAGGGCAGTACGAATTGTTTAGTGTAATAAAATATAATAAGGATAAAAAAATTAAAGTAAAATAATAATAATATACAAATAAAAATAAAGATAGTGGGGTAAGTTAAAAGCAATTAGAGGTACTCTTTTAGTAGGAAATTATTCTTCATTACAGATAGTGGTTGGATATATACAAACATATTTATAATACAGAATTAAAGAGAAGGAACATGTGTCCCAAAGCCCTAATGTGTCAGTTCAGATTGCATGTCAAATTTTAGCTGTGGAGTTCAAAATATTCATCTAGAGAATAAAAAAAATTTTCACTTAAGTATTTTTGTAACACTGCTTTAAATTTTTTTGGATCATCAACCTCCACTTTTATGTAAAAGGGAAGCATGTTAAACACCTTAACACCTATACAGTGTACTCCTTTCTAGTATTTTGTCGCATTTACAGAGGGTTAGTGTAAGTTTGCATGCTGTCTAGTGTTAATTTGATGTATCTCAGAATTTACCTGGAACTGGTTGTTTCTTATCATGAACAATAAAAGGGAAAGAATATATTGAGAAGGGAGAGGTACGATTTCCAAGATACAATTTTCTTCCTGAGTCTCTACTTCTGAAGCCCATCATGATTCTGATAATCTTCTTTTGCAACCTGAAAATCTTAATACTGTCTGGGGAGTTCCCCAAGAATATTAAACAATAGGTCATTATAGAGTGAAAGTAGGAATAGTAAATCATTTTCAAAGTATCTAACTATTGACCTATATCAATTTTAACCTCATTCTCAGAAGTATCTGAAAACGTTATGCAATCTAGACCTCTGAAACATTTATATAAATATAATATATTAAAAATTGAACAATATGGGTTCAGGACAAAATCAACCACAAATAAGGCCAGTTACACATTAACGAAGGAAATCTTAAAATGCTTTGAATAAAAAATTAGTCGTGTGAGGCACGTTTTGTGATCTTGTAAAAGCTTTTGATTGTGTCAACCATGACATATTACTGTTCAAACTGGAACTTTATGGAATAACTGGTGCAGATAATGTTCTTTATAAAACTTACCTCAATGACAGATATCAAAAAGCATTGATATACAATACGAATTATACCTATAGCACCCTTTCTAACTGGACAAACATTAAACATGATGTTGCACATGGGACCCCAGCTTTTTCTTCTTTATATAAATGACCTACCTAAAACTAAAAATAACAAATCTATACCCATGCTATTTGCTGATGATACCAGCATATTATTTACTAATTCAAACCTCATTAATTACAATAAGGATATCCGTACTGTGTTTGAACTAGTGGTTTAAAAACATTTTCTCTCATTAAATTTTGAGAAAACACACTATATTCATTTCATAACCAAGAATAACCTAACTATTAATATGAAGACTGAATATGACAACAAATTAATACCAAACATTTTTACGCACCAATTGTCTTGGAATAAGTGCCGACAGTACCTTGTCCTGGAGAACCCATACAGAAGAGCTTATACCCAAACTAATTACTACTTATTATGTAATTTGATCCGTTAAGCCATACATGTGTCATAAAGTATTGATGATTATGTAGTATTCCTTTTTTCATTCTATTATGAATCATGTTGTGGTATTTTGGAGGAATTTCTCTTACAGTTGCAAAATCTTCAGGATGAAAAAGAGGGTAATAAGAAATATTATGAGATGTAGGAGAACCGATTCTTGATGAAATATACTCAAAAAGCTAAAAATTTTACCACTTAAGTCACAGTACATTTTTTATTTACTTTTATTTGTAGTTAATAATGAAGATCAATTTATAGTTTATATCAGGCAAAGTACTATCTCCATTTACCTTAGATAAATCTTGCTATATATCAAAAAGGAGATTACTACCTTCATATTAAGAACTTTAATCATCTTCCCCCAAACATTAAAAACCTCTTTAATAACCCCCCAAAAATTAAAACAGCCTTAAAAAATTCTGACATATAAATTCCTTTTATTCATTAGATGAATATTTGAATGTTAATAAAAAGACGTAAAAAGTAAAGGTAAAGTGATCCCATTACAGGCCCAGTGTGGCCCAGTGGGTGAGTAGAGGTATAGCTCTACTCTTGCATGACTGTGGCACTAGAAGGGGGTGAGTGATCAGCAGCACGCCCCGGCTGCACTTACCCCCAGGAAAGACCCGGTACCCATTTTACAGGAGGCCGGGTGAGCCCCAGGGCCAGTCTGGACGGGCGGAAAATCTCGTCCCCACCGGGATTCAACCCCGGACCATTCAGCCTGTAGTCAGTCACTATACCAACTGAGCTACCCGGCCCACAATAAAAAGATGTACAGACAGCTGATCATCCTACATATGATAATTCTGTATTGCATATCCCTCAATGTATTAATTAATCAATAATTGTTCCATATTTACCTATTCTGTTTTTCTACTTGTATATATCTTGTCATGCACTCAGAGTGTTATCTTACTTTTTTATATAAATTTGTAATAATGTATGCACTGTAATCCTTGTTTGTAATTTGTTTGTGTGTACATTTAACCCACTTATACTTTTTCTATATCCAGTAGGTTTTCTAACCTTGTTGGATAGATTTGAATGTAAATAAATTAATTAATTAAAATAACAATATCAAATGCAATGAATTATATCAAATAGTAATAATATTTATGTTGAACAGCTACACACCAACTCCCACAATTAATAGCACAACAGCTGCCAAGACCATTTTCCAGTTCTCCCTGATTTTTGGGTGCCTCCAACAAGATTGTGATGGATCAAACATCCCTGTATAGAAACCACCATCCTGGATTAAAGAGTCGCTGTCTCTTGATGTACCCTATTTCAGAGGAAACAAAAAGCCACACGTTATTTGTGGTCACTGCAATTCTGCACATCCATTAAACAAAATAACAGAAAACTTACATCATCTGACGTCTTGAATCTTGGGACTGTACTTATAACTGTATTGGCACTTCTCATCGGATCCTCTACACGCACTATAATACTATCCTCCGACGTCACATTTCTGTTTTTCGGTTTCAAAGGCGATCTTTCTGTTGTCGAACCATAAACACGAATGGCCTCATCATTTTCTTCTTCAAATGCATCATCAATGGTGAACTTCGGTTCACGGGGCCCAAAAACCCCCGCCATTTTCTCAATAAATTTGGCTATATGGATACAATGTTATATTTCTTGGCCTTGTCTCTTCACAACTCTGTGTGTTTACAAGCAGTCAGCAGGTAAATACATTCGATTAGCAACATGAACATTAACCTGCCAACAATCACCAGAAAACATTTGTTTTCACTGCCTATCAGACGTAACAAGTGCCTACACTTGTGTAAAACTGTAAGTCTCTCTGGCTACGATCCTCTTTATCATGGTTACGTTTGTGTTGAACGAATTAAAGATATTTTGTTACAAAATGTTTCCGTTCAGGATGTCAGAACATTCACAATTTACGTATTTTGAACTATTCTCAGAACAACAGACCACTTCAACATGAATATACTCTACTACTATGACACGAGCACAGATAACATAACTGAAATGATATGAGTCACAGAACATCTAGATATGAGTATACTAGATCACAATCATCTAGTACTAGATAATCTGTGGCACAGATTACTACTGATCTGTGGTCCTGAGCAACATATAAATACAAGTATGACTAATCCAATTACATATTTAACAAACAATTATAGAAGAACCTTTCCAAAAATTAGTTGGCAGTATGCCTCTGCTTATGAAATTGAAAAAATTATTAAGTCATTAAGGACCAAAAATACAAGTGGTTACGATGAAATTTCTAACCACATTATAAAACTAACTGCACCTTTTATAATTTCACCATTAACACACATCTGTAATGCAATACTTAGTACTGGTGTTTTTCCAGACAGATTAAAATATGCAGTAATCAAACCAATTTTCAAAAAAGGAAACAAACAGGATGTCTCCAATTACAGACCAATATCTTTATTAACTTCCTTTTCCAAAATTATTGAAAAACTCATATATACTAGACTCCATGCTCACATTGATATGAATAACATCTTAGCACAAGAACAATATGGATTTCGAACTCTCTCTTCAACTGAACAAGCTGCCTTCACTCTGATAAACAGTATCCTAACTGCTATGAACAACAATCAAATGGTGTGAGGTATATTTTGTGACCTGCAAAAAGCATTCGACTGTGTCAACCATAAAATATTACTACAAAAGCTAGAATTCTATGGAGTTGCAGGTAAATTTAAAACATTAATTGAAT
>Ga0136643_10007675_pt1 | contig 15639 bp, 7 predicted proteins | sample TergutLab28metaG_FD_96883 | JGI IMG/M metagenome (GOLD analysis project Ga0136643, IMG submission 96883) | Labiotermes labralis P1 segment gut microbial communities from Petit-Saut dam, French Guiana - Lab288 P1 (version 3) (version 3) | ecosystem: Host-associated > Arthropoda: Insects >... | reverse complement strand
TTTTTTTTTTTTCGTTTTTTTTTTTTTTGCCCCCTCCCAGAGGGGTTTACGGGGGAAGCCAAGGAAACCTTCCAACAAGCAGTGTTTTTTGGGAAGTTCAGCCGCCCGCCCCCCCCCTCGTGTCACTCGAAACTGTATATCTGTGATGTCAACGTCATTTGGTATCATGACAATCAAGTACTTTTTAGTATTTAACTGAATCAGTAAACTGAGTTGTGCTGATGCGTCGTGTCTGTTCTAACACTTCTCTCAAGCACGCGGTATGAAATTAAATGGGAAGCTTTAATTTCTGTAAGGATTTGGCAGTTTTCTTCTTTCGTGAAGATCAAAGTGAAGTCATTATTGTTGCAGTTTAAGAATGAAGCTATAACGGCGACTGTTTTAAAGATGAGACACTTTAGTTGGATATTTTTAATTACACCATCTTTATCTACACACAGTACATTTCGGAACGGAGACCAAACATATGGACAAAGCTTACGTGGTTTTATAAGGGTTTTTTTCCCTACTTGACAGATCAGCGCCGGACGGAGGCTCCACTCAGTTTTTATTACACTTCCTAAAGGTTATTTTCAGTGCGATTGTTTGTGTAGCTTTCGTCATCGACTGTTTAACGTCCTTGACACGAGGGGGTTGGGGGGGGGGACTAATACAAATGCAACCACCGAGACAATACATCTAGAATTTCGACGCTGTATAATGTGGAATATTAGGTGCTTTGTTAAATAAGTCATACACAAATGAAAGCTACAATACACGAAGTTTAATAAGTTTGCAGTTGTTCGATGTTTGTACTGCTGTTGTTGAAAACAAGCGTCTGAATTCTTTCTTCGTCCTAATTTGCTTACGTGGGTGGAAGATCCTGATTTTTATCACCAAGAAAAAGGAAGCAGTACGTTTCTCCAACCTTGGCCCATTGTATCAGAGTACACGTTTTCACACTGTAAAAGACAGTTTCTTAATGTGTAAATTGGTGTGCGTTAAATGTATGCGATTTTTATTGCATTTAGTTGTCAGTTTGCAAACGTTTCTTTGATCAGAGAGTATAGAAATATCGTGCAATTAACTGTCGAGAAAACTGCAGCCCTATCTATGTTCTCTGCCGCATAATACTTACATGACCCATGAGTTAATAACCAGGGCCTTAGACCAGAGCGTGCAGGCAGAATACGCTGTCTTCCCCCAGTGCCTGAGAATTTAAATTCTTCTTTTTTCTCTCTCTCTTCTAATAACAATTCTTCACTGCAGCTACTCATACGTTTGCCACATGACAATTAGTGACGAAAGTATCTGTCTTAATGAAGCAATTTGGGCGCACACTTTCTCCGTTGGTAATGCAACCTCGACCGTTGCTGTTTAAAATATAGATGGTAGCACCGCTCCAAATATCAATATGGCTTTCAAGATGTTTTGAAAATCATGTCGTGCGAGGTCAATATAATTGCCGTTTACGGTTTCTTTCAGTGGATGTAATGTATAAGAGTGAATTACTGTCTGTAGAAGGCATAGATAGAAACCTAAATTGTCAAATTTAAGCAATGATAGTATTGAAGAAAACACTGCCCCTTTTATTGACATTCTCTGCAGTATCTGTTACAGAAAAAGAAAGGTGTAAAATATCCATAGCAGAAACCGAGAGGGGAAGAATATTCCAGCCTGTAGGTCTGCCATTATGAAGCGGTCTTGCCTGCAGACTGTGATTAGTCACAAAGAAGTTATTACTTTCTTGAAACTGATGCAAAATTTGCAATGCATTTGCACACAATTCAACAATAAAGACAAACACCGGTGCACAATTTGTTACGCAGATAAACTAGAGCCCTTTTCCTCCTACGTATTTCGACCAGGCAGCTGCAGGATCAGACAGAACGTGCAAAATGCCTTAAAGAATTTAGAGAACTTTATGTTTAAACAATTTTGTCTCATATCGGAAAAATTATTAGAGAATAAAATTGTAAATTAATATATTGCCAAAATATAAAATGTCACAATATTTGACGCGTATAATATGTTATTTTGTACCGTAAATAGAAAAAAAGCAACATATTTTAACTTTTGTAGCCTTTCGCCTTCTGTTGCTTTAATGGAAACAAGAGTGTCTAATCAAGAACAATTTTAACAAGTGGACGATCATTTTTTCGGCCTGTAATAGTACCTTAGGGCCTTGCTGTGATGGGACCTCCTATACATATTTCAGTAATACATTAACTTACACATACAGTCTGTAACTGATCAGCTAAATTAGGGAAATAATTTTAATGTGAAATCAAAGTAATTTTCACTTATAATTTTATGTGTTTCCTTCATGTTTGATCATTCTGGCGTAAACATGTAGGAGAAATAACATTTTTTGTTTCCTCCAAAACACATTGCGTGTTGTTCTTGGTCATTATTATAGAATTATATGTTTTATAAATATTTTCTCTAGCTTAAGTTATACAATGTCGAAGGGTAGGATGATTAATTGATAATGAATTGCAAACGGTATGGATGGAAACTGCTTGAGAACTGACCTGTGATAAAATTTTTACATTTTCTTAAAGTAAGTGAGTAAAACCACACACCCTGAGACCAAATCCTGTACCGTGTCGGAAATTTATCCATGAACCAATCGAAATAGAAGCAGAAATGGTAGCCATTCAAATATTACATTCCAAAACACACTTTTGGTGCAGAAGTAATTTATTTTAAGTTTATTTAACGACGTTTGTGGCATAATTGATGTTTCGTCATATGTCAGGATGAACTGAGGAAAGCGACGAGAAATTTCAGGGTAGCCAGTACCTCGATCGACGCTCAAATCGATAGTCCTTCTTACAGAAGAAGGAATCTACCTCTCCAATAAGGCATCGCTGTGTTTGACAAAAAAAAAACTTAAACGCATGTCTAGATACCCCATCGTTTTTTCCGACACCAAATGTTGAGGATGGAAATGATTACCTTATTACCGAAACCTCTACTCTCCTGTTTGATATATTCGGTAATTTGCTTGGTAATGGAGGTGATAATAGGAGAGCTATCGACGTTGGCTTCTGCGATGACGCCTGCAGTCTCCCTTCGGCTGAAATCGATTTTGTTGCCAGCAAGTAGCAAGGCGTCATGTTGCTAGTGGTGCATGTAATCGAAAGAATATCAGAGAGGAGACAGAGAGACGCTAACCTATTTCGGTACGGGGAAGACAGATTTGCTGACTTTGGACATTGTATTCCACAAGTTCCGTTTCTCAACCTGCTCTACTTCTCGCCACACAGCAGTGCAATTCAGTGTCACCTCACAAAGCGTATCATTGTATTTTTTATGTATGTACGTAAATACACATTATCTTATATATATATATATATATATATCAATACACCTTCGAAACAACGGACTCTTTTCCTCTTCGTATAATTCAGATCGGTTACTGGATCTACCGAGCTTCCTACACAATCTGTAGCGGAGCTTCTTGTCAGCCAGTCAAGAATTTCCCTACATTTTATGGAACTCGAAAATTCATTACTTTTTGACACTAGTCCCTATCCTGAGCTACATGAATCTAATCTTTGTCTTACAAGTCAATATTAATATTGTATTCCCTACTGTGTCTATGCCTTTAAAATTGTCTATTTTCTTCGTACGTCCCCGTTAAAACGTACGTACAATTTGCTTCCGTCACGTGTGAAACATAATTCTCGACAGTCTCTTCATACTTAGTATGATCTTCCTAATAAAAAAAATCTAAGATTGCAAATAGTGAGGATCTTAATCTTCGGTTTTGTCTAGGTGCCTGCTACGTCCTTCCAGTTCGGTTCACACCTTACCCACATCAACCTGCTCTCGAAAATGTGCAGTCTATAGTATGCTTGCAGCGCGAGAAAAGTATGAAATTCGCTATATGGAAAAGAGGAAATTTTATAATTTATTTAAACGGTTGGAGTTCGGATTTACACTGTCCTGTACACAGCAGTGTCAAGCTGCCTGTAAGTCGTGACTCTGAAACGCCTCGACAAGGAATGCAGTTTTATGTCAATAAAAGAGCAGGCTTTCCGTGTTATGTCATAAGTTTGTAAAGTGACGTTCAATTTGTTGGCAACTGAAATCCTTAGGGACTATTTAAAATTTGTTTAGCGTTCAGTGTCAAACTGTGGTCCTCTGATTAAAGACGCCAGATGTCTTTGCAGCTGGGAAACGAAACCCGAAACTTCCAGCCAAGATCTTAGTCACTAGGCCGACTGAGCTATCCGAGCTTCCGACCGCCATCTAGTGCAAAAGTTAAGAAACAGAGAAGCCGTACCGTGTTTCTTCCATATGTCTTTACGATGTTTATAGGTACAACATGGTTCTTTCATCGCAATTCTTTTGTTTGTTAAGTAGTCGGTGTATTTACATTTCGTGTTTCGTCCTCTTCATCCCAGTTCCGGATTATTTTAATGCCAGTTTTTAAATTAAATTACCTCACGTTTCTAAACCCGAAGTCAAATTAAATGATATAAGAGAATAGACCGCATTCGAATGTATTCATTGTAATAATGTGGAAAAGAGTACAGTGTGGAATTGCGGTAACGACAGTTGCCATATAATAATTATTTGTATGCTTTTTCCTCGTGTTTGTCGCCAAGGAACAACCCAACACACGCTACATTCATAGTTGCCACGTAATGGTCGTAACATCACAGTTTGTGTACCCGCCGGCGTATTTCGGTTCACATGGCCACAGGCCGGAAGCAACAAAAGCCACACCATGATGCAGGTCGTATAATTAAATGAAATACAGGCATCCACAAAATGGGACTTCCAGGAGACAACGCAGCAGTCTTGCGCCAATCGTTGGAATCGCGTTCAGAGCTTCGCCTATTGCCTGCTTATGGAATACGGCCAATAACAAATTTTGGCTTAGGGAAGATGGATTGAAAGAAAAACATACGTAAGTTCCTACTCAAAATAACGGAATACAACCCGTCAATGCACAGCTTTAATGTAGTAATTCTAGGTCATAGCTGTATGTTTCGGTCACTCAGAGTAACCGTCATCAGGCTTTGTACCAGGAATATAAAAAGGAAATTATATTACATGTATTTAGTATACCTATGTGTAATATAATTTCCTTTTTACACTTCTCTCATACAGCCTGATGATAATTACTTTCAGTAGCCGAAACATGTAGCTGTTATCTACAAGTGCTTCAGTAAATTTGTGCGTTGAGGGATCGTATTTTCTTTATTATGTGGTTTGGAAACACAACGGGGATGCCGCACCTTTAAGTCGCTGTATGTTCTGAGGACACATAGGCGGAATTTATTCACCATGTAGAATTTTTAAATGTTAAATCTGGTATTACGTAAAGTTCCTGGCAGGCTTTACAAGGTTAATAATGAGAAGTGTGTGGTAATAACGATCACGTTTCTTAATACACCCTATGTTGTCGTTTTATTGGCGACGCAGTGAGGGCGAGTAAATCTGACTGCGCTCTTTACGGTTAAAGGTAAAGCTGTCCCGTGGCAGGCCTGGACAGGCCGTTAGGGCTCCAACAGTTTGAGGCTCCCAGAATTTCTATACATTCGGCACATGATGGTGGCAATCTTGTCAGCCTTACACACCAGCCGCCTTTACCATTAGAAGATATCCCTGGTACTTATTTATTTTAGAGGCTGAGTCGACACTAGGGCTATGATGTGACCGGAAGTCAAAGAAAATTCCATTGACCCTAGCGGGAATAAAACCCACATATTTCCGGTTTTAGCGAGGACTTATTAGAGTCGTTTTTCAAAATGTGGTGTTTTCTCTTGGTAGTACGTAACGTACAGGGCAGAAGAGGCGATAATGAAGAACCACAATCTGAAAACTGGAGATATAAGTGACTAAATTTTTATTCTCATCGAAAATATTAACTAAACACGCAGGTTTTTAAACCTGTTCCTCACACACAACAAGCTCATTTGTAGGTTCTTAAAACTATTAAATCTGGATGAGTAAAGAATTTTAGTCAGAGAGTGCATTTATATTTTAAAATGTAGATATAAATGTAGACTGTAGCTGCTTGTTTACTGAAGGCAACGTCCTCATGACTGTTGGACCCGATCGAAACATGTTGGGTTTCGATAATGAATTGCTAATTTATATAAATATTACAAAAGAATGGTCGTTACTTGCACATATACATTAAAGGATTTCAATAATAAATCACAGTGTTCATACGGTCTAAGACACCACAAAATATGGGATCGTTACATAGATTGAGACTCGGCGGTTGACTGTGTTTCCATATTCCTCCATAGGAAGGAGCGAATGGTGTGGTGGACCGATCTGCCACCTAATGAATCCTTAAAAAAAAATCCATAATTTAAGAGTTTATTTTGAATCATAAACAATAGATCCGATTCCAGTCAACGAAAGAAAGAAAGGTACAGCGCCGGTGAAATATTTTGGGTGTAATTGAAGCAAAACGCGGGTTTCGTGGAGCTAAAAATCGATGTTTTTAATACGTGGATATCTCTTGTGTTGTGGAAAATATGCCAGAGTTTGTTGTCATAGTTCACCTATGAACGCTAATGCCTTTCGTATGTGACTCAGTGTAGTCTGGTAGAAATTTATCAGTATTTCAGTGGAAATTGCTGCTTCCGTCAATAGGGTTTTTGCTGAAATTTATACCAAACTATTCTACACCGCATCTGAGAAGCAGCTGTGTAGCCTACAGAGTTTAGAATCTTTAGAATTAATCAATTAGGATGGCTGCAAAGTATTAAAGAAAGTGCTTAGGAAATGCGTGAACACAGAAACTGGAACACGCAATCTGCTGTTGCTGAGTAGAATAGAAACATGTTACGTCACTTTGAAGGCGAAGAATGTTACAAAAAGAAGTGAAAGTCAGTCGTGACTTGGCTGTCGTAAAAGTTGAAATGTGCCCTTGTAATTGGTAGAAGGTGTCGCCCGCTTGCTGCAGACAATGCTTTACTTCTTGCATTCAGCTTATTTTTAGGCTTAATTACGCCAAATATTATTACTGTTGTTATCACTCATAGGCGAGGATTGAACTGGCATTGCACTCACCTGCTACTGTAGCAGATGTTATGGAAATGCTTCACAAAACACTAAAGATAACGATTGGACAAAACGCTAAAGGAGAACTAATGACAGAATGTAGAGTAGAGGGAGGTTACCCTTGTTATAGGAAATCCGAATATGTATCTTAATAGAGATGGGGAAATTATTTGTTCAAGATTGCGATGATTACTACTACTACTACTACCACCACCACCACCACCACTACTACTACTACTACTACTACTACTACTACTACTACCACCACTACCACCACCACTACTACTACTACTACGACTGCTACTACTACTCGAGTTACAGTATGGTCTCTCGGCCTTAAGAAAAGTATTGGTGCAGAAGGTCAAGTTAGAACGAAGTGGTGAATGAAATGCTTCGATCTGATAGGATTTTGCACAGTTGTGGAGGCAATTATGTAATGGCTACTTTAGTCACTTAAAATTTATTGGACCCGAATGCTGTTACACTAATAAAGTAAAGTAGAATGAGAAGGGACTGATATAACTTATGTGATGTGTGCTGGTAACATATTGACACGCCTGTAATAACATTTTATTGCGCAAACCCAGATGAAATATGTAAAGGTAATACTGATCCTGGGAATGTCATGAAGACATATTGTAGAATGGAGACACAGCTCCACGCACTTAACCTCGACACTAGAGGAAAGTATGTGGTAGCTTGACGCACCGGCTACCTCGTCCCCGGGGAGATAGCTCCCGTTGCCCGTTGAATACGCGGCTGGGTGTGTCAAAGTACCAGTCTGGATGCGAGGGAGAATATACAAAATCGAAACACGATTCAATGTTTGTCCCAACCCCAACGTACCTAGTACACCAAATACGCTACATTAGGTAACGACAGTAAAATAAAATAAATAAATTTGTCCCTGCTATTAATTATTCTCCACACTACGCAGATGTGTGGGGGAAAAGTGGAATATTTAAGCTGGGTGATCAGTCTGAAGCCTCTGCTACGAGCTAACAACAAATAATAAATATATATATGTATTTTCGTAATTAAACCTTATCAGCAATCCAGTATTATCAAATTTCTTGAAGTGCCTACCACAACATATTTACTCTGCAACAATCCATTGAGCGAAAATGGACACCTACTGTACAGCACAAATATTTCTAAATTACATGGTCGCCTTTATAAAGAATCAGTCCTGACACCGCAGTGACTGGCTGATCTGTACATGAACTGCGGCTCTTTCTCGTGGCCAGGAAGCTTCATATTAAGTCTGCGCTTAATTTTTCTTTTCGTGGAGGCGAAGTGACTGTAACGTGAAACTTGCCACGTCTGTCAGTACAGTGAAAAGGATAAAAAGGCACGAGGCTACGTCTGCTCTCTTCACTTGTCTTCTGCTCGTGATTATTAAGCACTGGGGCAAGAAAATTACAAAGACCAGTGCTTTATGGAATATGATGTCATGCAGGCAGAATATTCCGGTGTTTTCGAGTGCCACCGTTATTTTCGGGGCAGGAAGGCTATATTTGTATTACTGTGTTCACAAAAGTGCCCCATTGGATCGTATTCTAAAGCAGACGAATCCACTCAACATCACATTCTCTTTCCTTAAAATCTATGTTAATATTATCCTCCCATATAGGCCAGAACATCACAATGTTGCAGGAGGTTTTAGGTTTTGGCAACGGTGCGGTCGAGGTCTGCGTTCTTCTGTTAGGCCTATGTGGCACCAAGTCACTGGATGGTCTGTGCCATATGTTTCAAGACAGCCTGGTGGTCTCATTTTCCATGGTCAAAAAAGGTAACGAAGAAATGAAGTATGAAGTTCTGGACTTCCATCCCTTGAAGATGTGACTACTGCACTCTCTTGAAACGTCGACAACAAATCGTCCAGTGACGCTAACACCCTTTTCTCTTTCCTTCATGTTTTCCAACCAAAATGCCATCCGCTTTTATCAAATTTTCCAGTCATGCTATATGTCCAAAATGTCACATCTTGTAGGTTTGAAGAGAAGCACAAGTCCCATAGCTCCGTGATATATATTTTTCGATAGAAGCAGCGAATAACAACTGTCATAATGCGAAATGATGTAACATGCCCCTAGATTAATTTATTTACATCAACATATGTTCACAATAAAATTATAAGCTATCAATAAACATGAACCCTCGTACATGTTTCAAAGATAAATTGAAATCCTCAGGGAGATGTTAATACAAAGCACTATACAACATTAATACATAAATTTTCCATGCACTACGTTAAAATATATCATATTAACACGAATAGTATGGCTATTATATTAAATTTCAATAATGTCCTTAAATTGTTCTTATTCTTCTCAAAAAGCCAATTATCTGTGATATTATCTCGGGATTTTCTTGTTGATTTAAGATCTTTTAAATTGCTATGAAATGATATCGTGATCAAACAGAAAAACAAAGAAGAAAATTTTCACGCTTCCATTTCAAGTACTTGGATATTTTGAGGAAAAAACGCGAAATACACATTCAGGAGATCCGGTTTCGGTGTCAAATTTGAAAACGAAACCTCCCTCATACGAACCAATAATACAAACCACAAGACTGCGGAGTCTGATGATGTCAGAAGTTGAAGCCATCACGTATTCCCAAACACATGCCGCTAGTTTGTGTTGCTGCGTAATGTTATTTAATGTGACTGTGGCCCTCTAGTGAAGTGCAGCGTTGTTGACTATACGTGTATTTGCGGTGAATGACATTTTCATGTATTAATCGGTTATGAGATTGCATATCGAATAGAAGTCCACACTTCGAAATGAGATTACACATAATTTTCCTTGTATTTTTATTAGCTTGTTAGTTGTACCTTGAAATAATCTTGTCAGACTATTCAACACATCACAAAAATTAAAGAAGATAATCTAAAATTATTTTTAATGACAATAAAGAATCGTACCAACAACTTAGCATCACGTGAATTTCATCAGGATTTGCGTTAATGAAAGCGATAGCGATACATATCTGGCCTAGCCTGTATAACATAATAGAATATAAGACTAGCAATGCTGTGACGTAATTACGACCACGATCCTGACCGACCACTCAAATAAAGAGAGTAAGGTTTAAGCATGAACGCCCTCCTCTCTCCTCGACTCAGACGAGAAGAAAACGGCCAATGTGTCCTTGAGTCTGATCTACTGACTCAGATCAGTTCACTACTAAGGCCACATAAAGAAGCCCCGTGGATTTTCAGGCTGACGAAGCTGGCCGTTCCTAAATCCCTACCTACTTCAGCATTTCCCTCCGGCCCTTCTGGGCTACGTGAACCAGGCCAAAGTGACTATGGCTACACTGATGTCACAGAGGGGCGTCCTAAAGAACGGTGGGAATGATGGCTCTCCACGCTTTCCTTTGTTCACCTACTGCTGTATTTCACGTCAGCCCACCTGGTCTAATTCAGTCCACACAACGTGCTTTTCGGCAGACTGCTTATCACATGTCCGCGCGAAAGAAATTGCTAGGGGATGACACTATTCAAGGTCCGTGTTGGGTCCTAGGACGGTGTGCCCTCAAGGATGTTACTAGCCGTAGACATAGCGTAGTGGGTATAGTGGCTCGCTACAGGCTGGATGCATCGGCGATCGAATTCCAGTAGGGGCGAGAATTTCCACATCCGTCCAGACCGGTTTTGGGGCCCACCCAATCTCCTATACAATGGGTACCGGGTCATTCCCGGGGGTAAAGTGGCCAGTGCATGGTCTAGACCAACCACCGCCCTCTAGCACCGAGGGTGAAGAAAGAGTATAGCTATACCTCTACTCTTCCTCCAGCCTTCATAGCCTGTTCTAGAGTAAACTTTACCCTTTTACTGGTGGTAAGCAAGTTACGGATTTTGTGGGGACAGTAGACGTATTTTTTCCTCCCTTAATTGCAGAATACCATTCAATACATTAAGTGCTAATTTGGCTGCTGGAATCGGGTACTCATGTAGCCTTCGGAGAAGAATGAGTTCCCTCAAGCGCCTGATTACCGGTAGTCGGACATTGCCGTTGCTGCCTGGAACTAGGCTATAGAAGCTCATACTCAGATAAAGAGGTAATGGTAATAATCACCCTGGAACAGGTCATGAAGGCCCAGAAAGGGAGTAGAGGTATAGCTCAAATCTTTCTTTAACCTCGGAGCTGAATGGGGAGGGGGGTAATCAATGCCACGCCCCGGCCGCTTCACCCCCCCCGGAGAAGAGACCCGGTACCCATCATACAGGGGGCTAGGTGGACCCCAGAGCCTTTCTGGACGACTGCGGAATATCTCGTTCCCACCGGCTTTCGATCCACGGACCGTCCAACCCATAGCGAGGTGCTCTATTGACACGCTATCCCGGCACAGTGGTAAAATGGCACAATTTTCCATATTATGATTCATATTTAGTACATTCTTAATGCATTCCCTTAGTATCTAGAGCCTTGCGTACATCTGCAACCAGCACACAACTCTGGCAGCAGTCTCTGTATATGTGAGCTGTTTTAACTTGTAACTACGATGAGTTAGCGTTCAAATTTAATAAAGCTGGGGACGGCCCCTGAGAACACTACGTGTGTGTACCCTTGATGTGATGTTCAGCTGTGCGACTACAGAAGACGCCTTAAAATCCCTCCAGTAACATCCCTCAGAAGAGTCCACGCGCAACGGCAAGGTGCTTTTAGCTAACCGCAAGCTGTGGCATAAACAACATCTTTGATGACAAGTTCTTTGCTCCTGTTGGATGTTAAGCGGCGCTGTTTGGTATTTCGTAACCGACGTTTCAACAAAACTTCTTGGTCCCTTCGTTATGGGTAAAATGACCCTTGAAGATATGGACAGGTTGCACAGAAACGTCTATAACTAACAATCTACGTTGCATAACATTCAAGAAGATTGAGTATCTCATTTACACTCTGGGGAAGCCTGAAATCACATCCTAGAAGAAGGTTACAACCGACTGCATGTATTTACTTACTTACTTACGTACTTCATGGAACAGAGTAATTCTTGAAAAGCTAATCGGTTTTCAGTTACTCAAGAAATCCCCCGCATAGTATGGAACCCGAAGGTTTATTACCGCTTTTACAAGAGCCTGTCATCTGTCCCTATCCTGAGCCAGATCAATCCAGTCCATGCTCCCCCCGCCCAATCCCATTTCGTGCCATGTACCAAACCTAATGACCCTTTTCCATCGCTTAGGCTGTACCAAAGGATCACTCCAGGCCCGAAGCCCATGTATCCTGTTCGTAACAAGGCCAATTTTTATGGCTGGCCATTGTTAGCAACCAGCCCAAACACCAAGCTGTAGGACCACCCCCCGTCGGGTGTCCGCGACTGCTTATTCAATATATTCGCAATTACCCTCCATATTGGAGGCCGTTCCTCAATTACAACAGACTGTAGGAGGATATAAAGATGCTGGAGAGTCGCGACGGGTGGAGACACAGGATACTTCTCTCTGCAGCCTTAGTGTAACAACAGAATTACATCGGTAATAGCCAGACAGTAATGAATGAGGCTTCCTCCACAAATATTTAATCATGCATGTAACACTTACTTATATGGCAGTAGGAATAATATGGCAAAGCGAGTAAGTAAGGAGACGAACTTTTTAACCTTACATCCATCATGTGCGCATGACTCGGGGCTCTTTGTGAACCCACATACACTGCAGTTCAGCACCACACCCGGCTCCTGTCAATCAAAGTTCCAAGATCCAATAATATATATCTCAACAATACATCTTCACTCTTAATTACTGCACTACACAATATGATCGTTGGTCCGCTAGAAGGAATGACGTTTCGAAGGACAGCGTGCAAAATGAGTCTAAGGCACAGTTGTCTTGAGACAAGAAACTTGAAGTTGTTGTTCAAATAGAGCTCAATTCATAGACCTTTGTTTCTGTGACGTGTTGTTTCATGCGTGTGATGTTGGTATGTTTAGCGACGCTGCTAAGTACACATGTTATATGAGAAGAAGTAAAAAGTTAGACCAAATTAAGGTACTGATACTGGTACTGCATGTAAGGGCCAAAGAAAACGATTAAAATCCTCAGAATTATCCGAATCATAGCATATATTTGAACTGTTAATTTCCATAATTGAGTTTGGGAATCGTAACACTTCAAGTGTCTTGCTTGATTACTTGTTCCATATGTTATGGAAAGCTGATACTTTATCCAGCAAATTAAGCTTAATTTCAAGAGTGCATTCTCTGGGAATGCGACATTAAAATGTTATCTGAAAAGAAAAATCACAGCAATAATTTCTGTACACACAATGATTTTACCATTGTCACTTATGATGCAAATATGCAGGCCTACATATAGGCTGCAGAAAGAGAGCATTGGTAGCAGATATAAATAGACAATGTTCGTCCGCTGTCTTGGGTCACTAAAATGGCTCCGGTATGACCTGCAAAACCGGGGCATGGTGGCTGGTTTTCGGGTTCCCTCCTGCTCTGGGGCCACCTGAGTCCCTATCCCACGGGAACTAAGAATAAACTGGCCAGAGCGCGAAGCTAACTGCAGATATTGATGTAGTTGGTGGGTTGAAATCCGTCGAGCTCTTCTGTTATTTGAGCCTTCTTGACGTGGCGATTAATTAAAGTCAGGGAAAAAGTTTATTTTTTCCGTCTTGTCATCATCATTATCACCATTATCGTTATCATCATCACTGTTGTTATCGAGTTACAGGTTCTCTGCAGGGAATAAAAGCGAAAAGGAAATTTCACCCTATAACATGACATGGAGGCTCAGAGGGGGGTACAGTCATTGCTATATTATTTCTTTAACCTCGGTGTTAGGTGGAAATGAGTGGTCAACGCCACGACCCGACTCCTTTACCCCCCGGGAAAGATCCCCGGTACCCATTGTACAGGAAGCTGAGTGGGCCACAGAGCCGGTCGAGACAGTTGCGGAAAACTCGCCTCCACCGGGTTTCCATCGCCCGACAGTCCAGCCCATAGCTAGTCACTATACCGACTGAGCTATCCTGGCCCACTTGGCTACGAGGAATAACTTGCGCAAAGGTACATTCTTCTACAAACCTCACGTTGAAGGGTTACGTTCTGTAATAACGAGAATATGAAACTCCAGTCATGGCGGCATAATCATAGCGTCCTATAACAAAGAATGCAATTAGCAAGCATAATTACCTTTTTGCGATATTAAGGGGTTGTGACCCAGACAGGACCTGGTGCTTGTCTAATTTCCCATCAGTGTTATGGGTTTTAAATCGCAGGGGATAAAGTTTCCGTTACTCGGAGAAGATTATAAATACATAGAGAATTTTATCAAAAAAATCTGGAATGGAAAGATCACTTGAAATACCTAAGGTTACTAGTTAGAATAATATTAAAGTGGAATTAAAGAAATTTATATGAGAGTCGGGGCTGTGTTCATCTGGCTGGTCATAAAAAATGCCAGTGGCAAGCAGTAAAAAGACTTGGGGCTTCAAAATGTACAGAAATTTCTTCATCAGTTGTAAGTCTGTTAGCTTCCCAAGCAGGGCTGCGCTCAATGGAGTTAGTTATCTTCTGTAATAGACGGCAAAATAGCATCTATTCGCAAAAAGTACATGCAAAAAGAAAACAGTAATGGTCATGTTCATTTGTAATGTAGAGATGCTAAAGGGCATTTGGTGCGGGTTGTTACGTAATAATTGCTAGCGTTATTCTGACTTCTGCAGGCTTAGCTAATGAAAGCTTTGAATATATATTATACATGCTCGTGAGTTTGACGCATACAAAAAAAAAGGTTGTTAAGCTTTGCCTAATATAGTAACCCAAGGGTACATTATACTACATCCGCTTGTGTTCATCAACATAACGTGCTCCATTAGAGTTAAAACGTTTCGGTGATATGAGAATGAGCATAGTGGTGTTTGTGTGTATGCATAATGAACTACGTACGGATTTCTGTAATAGTCTAGTAATTAAAATGTAAATAAGTTTCACTGTATCAGAAATATTAGTGGCACGCCAAATTTTCTCCCGTCCTACATTTGTTACAATAATCGTTGGGAGATAACTTTGGTAGATATTACGCAAAGTAATCTAAAAGCCTTTCACTATATAAAATTGAGATTTTGTGTTTTTAAAGAATATTGCGATCTGTCGGGTGAAGACACCTAAACTAAGCACTGAGAAAATAAAAAAGTGCAACTAATTTTCTATTTAGTTCTCACCGATTGCCAACAGAACATTGCTTTTTGGAAGGTTCCCAGGCTTCGCCCGTTTGTCCTTCTGGTAAGAGCAACGTGTAGATGAAGATGAGTATGGAGCAAAAGTGGAAAGAAACTGACAGGGAAAACCGAAGTACTTGGATAAAAACCTGTCCCATTGAAACTTTGTCTATCACAAATATCACGTGGACTGATCTGGGATCGAGTCCGGAACTCCGCGGTAAAAGGCCGGTCGACTAACCGCCTATGCCATGGAATAGTCCGAGAAAAGCAAGTGTACTTTACAGTCTTCATGTTTGTAGCGTGCATCGATGACGATTAAAACACTTTATTATCCAACAGATGCACATGTATAATTCGTAGATACAATTAGAATTATTATAAAATTTTTAAAATGTTTAAAATTGCTCCAACCTGTTTCGGATCACAAGGGATCCATCAT
>Ga0136643_10007674_pt1 | contig 15639 bp, 14 predicted proteins | sample TergutLab28metaG_FD_96883 | JGI IMG/M metagenome (GOLD analysis project Ga0136643, IMG submission 96883) | Labiotermes labralis P1 segment gut microbial communities from Petit-Saut dam, French Guiana - Lab288 P1 (version 3) (version 3) | ecosystem: Host-associated > Arthropoda: Insects >... | reverse complement strand
CTACGCAATGACTGACAAAGATCATATGTCCGCGTTTTCTTGTTCCTATCATCGACTTTCTCTCTCTTTCTGTCTCTCTCTCTCACACACACATACATACACACACACACACCGTCTCCCTGTATATATACATATATATATATATATGTGTGTGTGTGTGTGTGTGTGTATGTATGCACACACACACACACACACACCCACACACAAACACATATGATTTCCCTGGTTTATATTTTACCAATTTTATTTCCATATAATTTTTCCTTATTTTAAATTGACTCCCACGCTCCTAATTTATATTCATCTATCTTTTCATTCATTTCATGTTCGTAAATCTTTTCCTTGTCGTTTGCATTACTTTTCTACAATATCATCCCTTTATCTTCATTCGCTATCGTCTGGATTTTAATTTTCCTTCATGCAGCATATACATTTGCTTGGCAGACTGTAATTAATTTAAATTAGAATAAATATTAATACGTTAGGTCGCAGAGAAAGAAATACCGTCACCATTATACAAAGTACACAGATAATGCCTAGTAGGGGAAGTGAAATTGTGGTGTCTGTACGGGACTGGGTTTTGTTAGAGACTGTACAGGAGATAATAGCTTTCACCAGAACGTTTTATAGTTAATTGCTTGCCACACAAAATTCCTTTGCGTTGCGTGATTTATATTGTTTCATCTTGTCTACCTACAGCAAGTACAACATTACACTCCTAATTTTATAGGGTAACAAGTGTTCTCATTAGCAGAACACTTGTTTATTTTTGTAAAAGAACCTTGCAGTAAGAAATAACCCCAGACAACCATGCAACTGATTTTTCTGCCCGGTTTATTATCTCTTTCAGCACTTCTATATTGTAACATATAGCCGCGCTTACTGAAGATATGGTTAATGTTTCTAGAGAAAACCCACCCTCGTGTTCTGGAGAATATCCAATGTGGAAATCCGCCAAGATAAACACTGGTACACTAGCGCTGCTTATCTGCTGTCCGTATCATTCTGACCCTGCAGACCACTGTCGCTGCAACAGTAGGATTTCCGCTGAAAGTCTCGAAGACTTGAGAGAGTGGAAGGGCTTATTCCATGTCCTGAGCAATAACAATAATTTGCTTCGAAAATTGTAAGGGTACCCGCACTATATCGGAGGAGGTGGTTTGATAAAACTGTAGCTTTGAGAGCGGCGCCAGGCTTCCAAGTTTTAAAGAAAAAGAGAGGAAAAATGAATACAGTTTTTGAATTCGTGTCGCTCTTCTCTGATTACTGCGTTCCTTCTTTTCGGAAAACATAAAAGCTTCCTGTAGAGTGATTAAGAGTAACGTTTTCTTAACGTATGTATGTATGTATATATTCAGGTTCAAAAAATGTCTCCTTAATTCGTATACGTACAAGTCTGCAGTTGTGTATAATTGCTGGAATGTTATGTGGCTGGTTAACAACCTTGAAAACACATATTTTATTAAGTATTGCAATAATTTTGAGGAAACATGACGCCACGGATCTCTCTAAAAATAATTTGATAATTAACAACCTCTTTCAATGCCAACAAATGCACAGTTCTGCTACCATGTATTGCACTCTTAATTAGCTCCTGCATGTTTAGGCTTAACTGCCATTATTAGGAAACTAACACTTCTAATGCTGAAATTTAAAGAGAAAAGATAATCTTACAATGCTTATGCATTCAAATGTACGGATTATATTTAAAATTTACAATATTTAAAATGTCATAAAATGACAATATTGTGTGTTGGTGATTATAAATTGTTATAAAATAATAGTAGTTTTCGGTGATTATAAATTGTTATAAATAATAGTAGTTTACGGTGATTACTTTGATAATCGTTTGGTAGTTCATTTGTTAAATGTTTAATGAATAGTGGTAAATGTACGTACCACGTGCTGCATCAGCAATAACTTTTAATTTTGCCACAAAGTATCTCTGAAATGTGTTATCCCCTTTGTGGGTATACTCGTATGAACTAATAAGTGGGTGTGTAGTCAATAACACAACTGTATATACAGTTGTGTTATTGACTACACACCCACTTATTAGCCACAAAGTGTGTTTAGCTTACACATTTACACGTGTCTTCCAGTGAAGTAGGTGCTGCTAGCACATGACACCGAATGTTTGGACGACGACTCCGGTAACCAAGCTAAATATTCTAGTTTCCTCCCAAAAACAGTAAAACCATTTGTGCGCATATACTTGTACTTTGTGGAAACAGTTTCGTCACACAAGTTGCAAAGCTGTGAATACGATAACCAGTTTTAACTGAGAAGTTAAAGCGTGCACATGACGTGTTGTGAGAATATCATTATTCCACGGAACTTTTCATACACAACCTCAGTATAACACCAATGTGAGTAGTGCGAAAACGCTCGTTAGGTCAAAATTATAATCTGTACTACGTTATTTTGAACAGCCTTTTGGAATTATCGTGTTCAAAATCATGATTATCACTGATTATTCCAGAGATTGTAATAGATATGAATACTGTAATTTGTAACTTGCTGAAGAGTATCGTTTCTGGTCTGACAGAAGAGCAGGAAGTCTGACGTCAACCGTTTCTAATATACATATACATATATATATATATATATATATATGGTAAATTTTTCCCGTTACAGGCCCGGTGTGTCCCGGAGGGTGGGTAGTTATAGCTCTACTCTTCCATGACCGCGGGACTAGAGGGGGTGAGTGGTCAGCAGCACGCCCCGGCCGCACTTCACCCCGGGGAAAGACTCGGTACCCATTTTACAGGAGGCTGGGTGGGCCCCAGGGCGGGTCTGGACGGTTGAAAAATCTCGTCCCCACCGGGATTTGATCCCGGACCGTCCAGCCCGTAGTCAGTCGCTATACCGACTGAGCTACCCGGCTATGTTTGTCGAAGAAGTTCACCATTGCTCCAAAGAATAGAGTACATTTTCTTTTTATAAACATTGCGTGATTTAAGGTGTTAAACAAAGCTATTCACAAACACTCCCCGACTTGCGCAAATTGAAGTTACGCAACTACAAGCAATATTTAAAGAAGTTAAAATAACACTTTTACAAGCATGCCACATTTTTTTGTTGCGGGAATGAAAGCGCAATAAGACAAGGATGGCAAAATAATGCTGACGGGCGATAACACAGGCGGTGGGGCTGTAATGCTTCGGCCAATCAGTCTCTATAGTGCTGGAGTTTGGATTTCGGCTGAACTCCCTTGTGTATGTGCGTACAGCGGACTGTATGTGTGCTTAATTCCGACGCATAAAATTCGCCTTGCATCGGACCATCCGGAACGTATCTATTACGTATGTCGGGGAGTGTCTGTAATGTGCGAAAGAATAAACTCATACATTCTTGAAGAATAAAAGACCAACTTGATGGCACTTGCTATTTCGTTTCACTTCTTATGTTTCAGACATTAATATATCCATCATCAGGAGCTTACGACTATGCTGCTGAATTACCACATAACGAAACAAGAACATAACGACCAATGTGGTAATTCAGCAGCACAGTCGCAAGCTCCTGATGATGGATATATTAATGTCTTAAACATGTTGAGCACATAAGAAGTGAAATAAAATAGCGTATGACGTCAAGTTGGTCTTTTATTCTTCAACTATCACAATGATGCACGGTCCAATAAACATAAGATTCATAAATTCTTCTCTGGGCAGTATGCCAGTATATTGACCATTACGCCATTTAGTTATTTTGCTGTTTATTTTAAAGTATTGGATTTGTTAAGGGTTACCTAATGACGTGCCTGGCACAAGCGATACAAGAATACAAATTTTATGACTACCTGATGAGAAGAAGAAATCACTGGGAGACCTAGGCGTAGGTGGGAGTGGAGAATTATGATGGATTTTAAAAACATATTTTGCGAATATGGTGAATGGATTCATCTTGAGTCTTGTTGATGACATCGGCTGTAATTTGTGGTCAGTTTGAAAGAGCAAATCGACTGACTAGTCTATCCGCAATAACAGAATTGCTCGTATAAACACTGAAACAGCTTAACTTATCATGTAGTTGTCAGGTACGTTTGGAAACTGTGTCACAGATACTCTATCACAGAGTTCTATGGACTGTGTCTAATACTTCACGTACTCATCTTATTTTCGTAAAAGTGACTAAGAGTAGATGTCGCTACAGATGTCGCTACAGATGCGGATGGCTTCACAGCCGACTTCCGGACTTTAGTCGCAAGACATGCAGTAAACAATATCAAAATAAAGGAGTATTTTGAGGCACTACGTGTGTGTGATTATTCTGCCACAATTGGGGAAATGGAATTTAATATGTTTTACTTCCTTGCGTGTAGGGATTTTTTTTTTACTGTGAGCTATCTACGTTCTGCATCCTGCATTCACTTCAGGCTCGGAGAGATGCACCAGTTTTGTCATCTCGAAAGATAAAATTTTATGTCTCTTTACGTTATGTAATACAATTTTGACATGCAGTTATAATTTCTTTTCTTAAATGAAAAATTAATTGCGTGATATGGTTGAATGGATCTTAAGGAGAGCACTCAACCGTGCCTGTCTCATAGAAATTCTTTCTTTTACTGCTCGCGTCGTCTTCATTATTACTGAGGGTAGATCAGATTGTGTTATCTATGTAACAGATTTGCCTTAACTTTGTAACGGTAAAGCGTTACCTAATTGCGTGTCTATTACGTCAGGAGAACCTAAGCGTACTTTGCTATACTTTGTGAATTATGTTGGTAAGTAGCTGTCATATTTCCGTACTTGAGTTGAGACGTTTTAAATACATACTTTGTATATACAACTTGGAATTTTATCTTAAAATTTTAATTTGTCGCACTGGATAACAAGTTATATTCTACAAAAATATTATTGTTAAATTAAACGGAATAATTTGTAGTACTGAAACAAAGTTGCGAAATGTCACAAAGCGACTGATATACGTGAGAACCCTTTCGACGATCAAAAGGATACAAACTCGGGATGCTTCGAGTTCAGAAACGAAGTTTCTTTGATGTATCTTAATTATATTTCGGTAAATATCGTGCATAACAGGGTGCTGAAAATAGCCTTTCTTACGTTCTTCTTATTAAAATGAGAGAGATTAATGGATTATTGTTTAGGAAAGACAAGACAAGTCGAGACAAGGGCTCTGCTTCTTCGTTAGTCCACCATTTTCATGAAGCGGTACAATACCTTTGTCAGGAGTGTACAGGCTTTTTACTAAATGGGAGGAACTCTGTTGAACAATTTCGATCACCGATAATTACGATATGATGGAGTTATGTTTGAACATTTGTAAGGAAGATGAAGTACATGTTAAGAAGTGTATTTGGGCATGAGAAATCATTTTTATCGCTTTGTGTGAACTAAGTATTCACAACTATCCTTTTTTTGCTATTTACATTGGCACATTTTGCACTTTCTGGTGACTTTATGTTGATGGACCTTTAGTCGTGCAGTCATTATGAGTTGTGTCGTTTCAAAAGCATATTTCTTCTTGTTAGAGGTGAAATACTTCATCCCAGTTGGAGTGGGAAACTCAGTTTTTTTTCTGATTTTTAAAACATCGTTGAACGTGATGCTGAACGCCCCGAACCTTCATAAACTAATCTGGTTGCAGCCACACGATGAAAGTAGTGAACTGCTCTAAAGTCATTAAATCTTATAGAACTTTACAAGAGCCGCAGCACAATAAACACGTAGCAAAACAACAAAAACTGCAAATATCTATAGCCAAACAGATATATAACCCAACATTTTAGTATTCAGCAGGTTTAGGATTTTCAAAACAACAGTTTTTTTAAAATTTAAATAGGAATTAAACTTTACACATTAAGTTGCTAATTATTAGAATCGATGACATTCCAAGCAAGAAATATATACGTTTGTATAATATTGTGATTAAAAACACCATAAAAAATTAAATGTCAACCGCACAAGAAACGCTCATAAGGTTTCCGCAATTAAATTGCATATGAAGATGATATAAGAGGGGAATTCTACGTCATTGTTCATTTTAAGCTCAAGGAGCGCGCTGAATGCTGCGCTTTATTACCACATAGAGCTTCGTTAAGTACAAGAAACAGAGTCATATTTACAGAAAACTGATTTTTTTGCAGTCTTTTGTGTTTCTTCTCATTTTGACAGTTGTGACAGTAAACAAAGTCCAATTGGAGCTGCAATATTTATAAAAATGATAATTTTGCTCATAAAGGATGGCATTCAATCATTTTCACATGAAAGGTAATATATCTCTTTGAACGTAGATATTACCGCCTTCCCAGTAGAGTTTTCTTTCCAGAAAATGACTTTATTTTTACAATTGGCATTTTATGTGGTGTACCCCGCAATTAGAAACTTTGCGTTCGGTCCCGAAATTTAGATACAACCTACTTTCCTATTAAATCTGCGGTATTCGTGTTATGTGTTTGTACTTAGGCATAAATATGAAGATACATTCTGACCCCTGCTTAATTAAGCACCTTCGGCATGATAGTATCTGAGGGAAAGGAAGTAGAACTTCAGGGTCTCTTAAGTTCGGCGATACATATAGATATGCATAGCTGCAAGTTCCGCTCTTTTGGCACCGGAGTCAACCTGGATGTGTCGTAGAAGAAAAATAATTTCTTACGGCTGCCGGAAATAACCGAATTCCTCTGCCGTCCAGACCATTTCCTAGTAATTATACCAACTGAGCTGTTCTGGCTCCTGTTATGTCCTAATAATTAAGTAACTGGAAGGAACGGAATCCCTTTTGAGAACCTGATAGTTGTTCAGTTTCCACATGTTATGACAGCCAAATGTACTGTTCATTGTTCATAACATCTTGACATCTTTTATCCTAAGCCAGTTGTATACAATCCACACCCTCCCATAGAATTTATTTTAAACTTATTTAGTATTATTCTCACATATATTCCTGGGCCCTAAACTCGTTTTCTTCTTTCAGGGTTCTCTACCAAAACGCGTGAGTGCCACATGGCAGGCCCATTTTTTAGATGCGTTCGCAAAATTTCGAAAATTATGCGTCTTTCCTGTTCAGTTTATGTGTTTCCGTGATTTTAGTTAACTGTTTCGTTTTTAGGCGCGCATTCGCAAAATTGCGAAAGGCGACTATTAACTTCGTCATATATTTCCGTCCGCACGGAATAACTGGGCTCAGTCTTGACGGATTGTCTTGAAAATTCATATTTGAGCATGTTTCGAAAATCTGCCGAGAAAATACTGGTTTAATTAAAATCTGACAATAACGTTTACTTTACATGAAAACCTACAAACATTTATGATATCAGACTGAATTCGTCTTAGAAAGAGAAATGTTTCAGACAAAAGTTGAAAGAATATCGAAACACGTTTTACTTTCAATAAATATTTTCTGAAAATCGTTTCGTTTTTTAGATAATGTTGAAAATATGGTTGTGCCGGGCAGGCCACAGATGACAACATAATACGGCGCATGCAGTTTGCATGCTTGGTAACTAAGGCTAAAAATATAAACTAAGAATATGTAATAATAATTTTTTTTTTCACTGCAAAAATTGCACGAACGCGTCTTAATATTACGTTATACGTGTATTGCCTCTCTTGTAGTTTCCTTATTTTAACAACAGCTGCTTAGTTGCATATGTACAAACATGATGATGATAACGATAATGGCGTATTCCTGTTTCTTGAAATTATTGTGTGAACGAGAAGTTCATTCAGTACCTCACGAAAGAGATTTGAATTTCTCACGACGACAACTACAAGTAATGGGGTCGTGTGGAACGGTAAGATGTTCACTTGCTTAAGACGAAAAGTGCAAGTTCCTCTGAAACGCTACTCAGTTGTCAGACACTATGGTGCCAGGTCCCGCAGAATAAGACTCCTTGGTATTTGTCATGTTTTGGAGATACTAACACAAATATATGCTGCGTAAACACATTTCTTGTGTTTTGTATACTACTTCATCAGACTCATTATTAGGAATTTCCACTCGTAATTCAAAAGCAATGTTTACATTGTTGTGCCTTTTTATGGTTGCATTATCATCTCATCGTAAGATATTTAAAGTAAATATCTCTGTCTTGGTTTGAACTCCGTGCGGGTTGAGGAATCGTGTCTTCTGAAAAGTTGCGGTTTGTCGGCGGGTGAATATTTTCTGATGTCGAGAAGGTTAGTAGTGCCTTCATTTACACGGTCTAGCATTAACCGAAAATGAAGGCACTACGATCCTAATAAAATTTCATTACGTATTTACACAATTACAGCCTAACTTCCCAGCAGACTTCACAGTTCAAAAACACCGCTTTTAGAACCTAACATTTCGCGTCATATCAGTTGTTAAAATGAAGTTTATTGGACTCAGAATAGGGACGTAGCCTAATGGCCAAATGTAGTAAAAATGATGTACCAGTGACAATATTGGTGAGAGCATACAGGAGTTAGCACTGAAAATTTAACTCTGTCCTAATTTGTAAAATATGGATTCAGTTGGATTTTATCGACGTTTAGTATTTAGTCTTATCAGGCTGTTACTTCTAGTATGCAGTAACATTACAAGTAATGAATCTCCCACTCAGTATACGAAAATAGTGACAATGCGTTTTGGATCGGTAAATTGTGAAGAAAGAGTTCAACACAAAGAACACACATTTACTTTTGCCGCCTTTGTACGAGTGTACAAGTATATGTACATGCAGTGGTTACGTACGTACATACACGCTGACGTAGGTAAATACATACGTACACACACATTCGCATATATACACGCATATATAAAGTACTAACTTGCCTGCATACATATATACATACATAGGTACATATATATACTCACACATACGTACATGCATACATATGTACGTACATACATACATATACATACATACATATATACATACATACATACATACATACACACCTACATACGCTGATATACAGAACATACATGTGTAAGTACATACGTCCTTGCACGCATACGTACATACACATATGAACACATGTATAATGAAGGAATTTCGTTGAATTTCCCTACTTGTGTGTTTTGTTCATGTGTGACAGCCCTGGCTGAGATATAATTTCAGCAACCACTTGGGTCAACACAGCCTTGTTGTGTTAACATTAAAGTGAGCATAGCCCCAACTGAGCTAATTTCCACCAGCGCTGGTATCTTGACCGGGGAACACAATACGGGAATGTCGTGTGGCCTGTGGTGGCGGTGTGCTCCCATAAAAGCTTAAGTTTCCTTGCGATTCTGTAGAAGATCTTAATTAGCACATGTCATGCCGCGCATGTAAGTAATGCAGCAAATGGTCACTTTAATTTTAACTAAAAGTGTTACTTACTTACTTACTTACTCCATGGTGCAGAGTCCTTCTTGAGAAGCTAACTAGTTTGCAGCTAGTCAAGAAATTCCCCGCATTTCACGGAACCCGAATGTTCATTACCGCACTCACAAGCGTCCGCCACCTATCTCTATCCTGGGCCAACCCAATCCAGTCCATATACTCACATCCCACCTCCTGGAGATCCATCCTAATATTATCCACCCATCTACGCCTAGGCCTCCCCAGTGGTCTCTTTCCCTCCGACTTTCCCACCAAGACCCTATACACCCCCCTCTCCTCATCCATACGTGCCACATGCCCAGCCCATCCCATTCTTCTTGATTTTATCACCCGCACAATATTGGGTGAGGAATACAAATCATTTAGCTCCTCGTTATGCAATCTCCTCCATTCCCCCATTACCTCGTCGCTCCTAGGTCCAAATAAAAGTGTTAGTAATATCAAATGTGAAATGCGGTTAGCACAAACAATGTTCTCGTCGCATCAGTCGGAGTATTTCATCTGTGTTTTGCTAGTTTCACTGACTTGCAGCTGTGAACAAAATACGAATATTGGACGGACAGACTGCGTGTAGTCCTGTGTAAGGGCTCTGTAATAATACAAATAGGAGTACTTCTATGTTCATATTGCTCTGTGGAAACGTGAATATGTCTGTTCATGTTGTTATAAGCTATCCCTTTACAATATTTCGAGTGTAAAGGAGATTCCGGAAAAAGGTCGATATTGTGGGAGGTGATAATATCGGTCATTGTGAGAAAGTTCATATTAACATGTGCCTGATTCTGAGCGGTTAATGAAGTACAGCTATTTGAATCTCCAGACACAACTCCGTTAGACTTTTGTTTGTGGAGTTGGGTGAAAAAGCGAAATTGTCAAAAAGAAGTGCATACACGCGGACGAACTGCGCGCTGTCATTTTCGATGATTCTGCTCGCATAAAGAAACGCGAAGATCAACTGAAATAACAAGCGACCTTCGCATACGAGTGACGAAGTGAATTGAGTTTGACGGTGGGATTCTCGAACACTTACTGTGAACTGTAACAGTTTCTATGTAAGGAACTTGTTGTGCCAACATTAATTAAAGTTCAAATAAAAAACCCACTAACATTTTCTTTATTACCATTCCCACTGTTTTTGTGTTTGTAGATTCAAACAACTCTGTCTCGGTAACCATTCAGAATTCGACGCATGTTTATATAAATATTTTTCTCACAGTGACCAACACTAACACCTCCAAAATATTGATCTTTCCTCATGCATCACTCTGTGTAAACATAGGGTTTGTGTACAAATACTGCTTTGCCCTCCGGTGTGTAGAATTTAGTATCTTTCCTTTTCATTTGGGTTATCCACCTGAAAGTGTTTTCGTGCATAACGTGGAGGCGTATAGGGGAGTGAAATTATAGGTTCGAGTATTCTTAATCTTGTTATTAGGGGGAGATTTTTGTTCAGCTTCACTCCCCGGCCGCTTTAACCCTGGATAAATAAGACCCTGACATCTATCTGGAGGCTTGTCCTTGCCAGGAATGGAACCACGACTCTTCGATTCGCCAGTCCTTAGCCTAACCCTAAATTGATTTTACTAACCCGGATGCTTTTGTGTTAGTGTGGGACTTGCTTAATATCTCTGCTGGTATTCAGAACGGTAAAGAGCAGCCCAAACATCAGTAGACCTAAGTCTGTAACTAAGTGCTCCGAAAGTACACCATCTGTATATGGATGAATATAACGATGTAGTATAGGTTATTGTGTCTCAACACATGCCAGATTTTATAAGTCCGCACAGGACTTGGAAAAATGCTAGAACGCTAGGATCTGACACCTTGTTGCACGTAAGTGAAGGTTTTCAGCTGTTGAAGCGCATGCATTTAAACTTGCGCCAAATAAATCCACAACAACCCACAACACAAAACGTGGCCTGTTCCCACTGTTCCACTTCACCATTTCGTCTATCGATATAATTACGATATATTTCCTATTACTCTTAGCCACGGCGTTCTTGATATCGGACCAACGTAAGGTATGTTTTGAGTAAGCAACTTTACGTTCATTATTGCCCAGCACCTCGGCGTGATTTTCCATCGCGTGAGAGTGGAGCAGTGTCGCTCATATTCATCAATGTCGCCGGTAGATGAACGGATTGCCTGGTGTCCCCCCCCCCCTCTTCCGACGAATTGAAGCATATTGGGAAATTTTCCGATCTAAATCCCTGGGCAAACACAGGCAGCTAATGACAACAGTAAGTGTTTTCGATGTGCAGTAATTCTGAATATCGCGGGCTTTGAGTAATGAAAGTAAAACACGCCGGTGGTAAATGGGATATACGCGGAGTTGAGCAGTAAAATGAAAATTAAGAATTGTGATATTGTGAAGGAATTGGTAAAAAATGTGAGTATATGACAAAATAAGACAAATATTTGAGAACATTCTGTAGAATGTAATATCCTTGTGTTTATGAAGAAACGACAGAAATATGACTGTTTCAAAATCACTGAAGTTTAGTCTTCAATTTCGTTGTGCCGTGGAACGCAGACGTACGTGTCGGAAGAGAGGTGCCACAATCGGCACTGTGCGGTATGTGCAGACATTAAAGAAGTTGAAACGGCGAATTCGAAGGATTCGGTCAAACAGGAAGATAAGTCAAGTCCTCATCCTACCGATGATCTTGATTCAGCACTATCCGACATCCATTCTATTGCCCCCTCCACCTCTCCTACGAAGGATGCACACTGACGCTTCATCAAAGATTTTACGCGACCGACATACAGAGTCTCACGCACAGGCGGAAAAAGCGTGCTGAAAATGAAGGAGGCTTGGTGGAAAAATAATCTGAATTTTGAAATGTTTGTGCCCATGGTATGTGTACATTTCTTTATAATTGTAATTAGAACCTTGATTAAAAAATAGCAGGCATTTATTTCGTACCGCCTGTCGTACATAAATACACCTCGCGAGCAAACTTCATTTTCTTAATGGTATAGCAGCTGATAGAGCCACTAGACTTTAAAGGTTTAGTCCAATTGGAGTACAAAGTGATAATTTTTATGCAGCCCTTAGACATTTTTAACCCATTGCTCTAGGAAGGCCCCATAGTAAGGAATTCCACAACTTTTGTTGTAGCAGTTGCTGTTGTAAAAATGGAGCTCCTTCCTATATATCCCCATGGAAAAATCTTCGTATCAAAATGTCTGTTTCATTACTGCGTCTTGTCAGGCAAAACTAAACTGTACTATAGGATTAACGTGACGTTGTTCTGTGTAGAATCGAAACCGTTGTAAACGGTATCCCACTAAACATGTCTGAGAACGGGGCCGCTCTCACACAAGCATGCATCCTGTGGGAATTTATAGAAATGTTCTGCACTGCATTTTGCTCCCCTTACGCCATAGTAGAGTCTCGAAGTCTCGACATTCAGCTTCTAAGAAGGTCTTGAATTTTCTGAAAATACGTTTCAAGAAGATACGGAGTTCTAGTTTTGAAATGTAGCCGATTTATGTGTCAGTACTGGTTTTTCAGTCCTGCCATTGAGTGTGCATTGTTCACGTAAACTGTGTTCTAACTGTTCCCACACACGTAATAAATAACAGACTGCTGACGGGATATTTAGGATGCCACACTTTGCAGCTTGTAAACATGCAGGTGAAGGCATCGTCTAATGCAGTGTTTCTCAACCGCCGGACCGCGGACCGGTACCGGGCCCTGGCATCAATTATACCGGGCCGCGAGATGTTCTCCTAGAATTTGTCACTTTAGTTTTCTAAGCAATTTTCATGAATAAATGTTTTATAGTGGAAATATTCTGAGGAGATAAATATTCGTGAATGTGTCGAAAAACTCAGACCCAGATGTTGGCCTGAGGAAAATACAATATGTTGCAAGATTTCGTTAGTCCAGTGATTGATAATTAATTTAAATGTAATTTTATATTTGTCAACATGCCACACCGTATACATAAGTGTACTAACACTCTTTATGATTATGCCATAATTATTTATTAATACTTATGTTAGTTTGATTTATGAACTTAAAAAATGGAAAGGTATTTACAAGTAAATTTGTTGGGAACGGGCCCACGTCTTATGAAAAAGTATTTACCGGGCCGCGGTCTCACAAAGTTTGAGAAACACTGGTCTAAGGCAAACTCTTATAAATGTATTGTGTGAGACGTGGCATTTTATGGCATGAAGTACTGTACAATTTTCTTCTTTTCCCCTTAATTATTTAAGAATGATGCCAGAATTAAGAACCATAGAGGTAGGAATTTGTAGTCATTTCGAAAAGGATAGACCCAATGGTTCTGATCACAGCACTGAACTTCTTGTTATAAGTTTAAGTTTTCCCATTACGTATTCTGTTCACTGTTCTTTCACGCGGCACTCCTAACGCGGGAGATAATTTTTATACAACTTTCTCGAACATTTTGTCCATGGCGCATATTTTGCAAAAGTATTGCAGGTGGACATTCCCCGTTCAGCGGAGAATATTTTTCACACACACGCACACGCATATGCCCGCACGCACTCTGACCGCCTGTTCAGAACAGGACACAAAAATTCACTGGGGGAATTTCCCACGTCCCAGCCCTGATAAGAAGAGGCTCGCCTTAGCTATGTGAGCTCTTACTGAATTGGTGGAGTGTTGTGTATTTCATACCACGAAATTCTTCCTTGTTCACTCCAAGCAGTTTCCTGTAACAGTAAATTTGTATTCGCAATTTGCGCTGTCCGAATCACATCCGGACTATTGCGTACTCTTGTCGGCTCTTGTAGGTTCTAGAGTACAAGTCAGGACATTACCTTCAATTATGTCACCACCGCCTGTTTCCACGCCTTTAATAACGACCACTTCTATCCTTTTGTAACCTTACTCGACGCTACTTAATTTCTGCAGTTCTGACAAAAGATGAAACACACTCTTTGTCATACAAAGGTTCAGTTCTCTATTAAGTACAATATTTTAAAATCGCGTTAGAATAGTACTTCCAAGTTTCGAAAAATTGAGCATATTTTTTTAAACAGGAATTCTGTGTTACTAAATTTTCTGTCTTGTTTGTTTGTTGGTTTGTTAGTTAACATATTTTTATGTTTTCGTATAATGAGTCGTAAAGAAAGTTGTAACCTAGAATTTTCTGTTACAAGTACTGAATATAGCTGAAAATGATTTAAATATTGGGATATGTAAGAAGGGAATAATAAAATGTACTTGGAAAGTGAATCCTCGGAGTGACATTAAATTTTTCATTACTCTTTATATATGGGGCATTTTATTTTTAATATGCATAGTTTATATTTTTAGGACGCGTCTGCGGAATGCACATAAAGGGAAGATATCTCAGAAGCATGAACCTAAGGATTCTATATGTTGAGGTACTTTAGAATGGACAAACATTCGTGGTTAGAATATGTTTAAAATCCAGCCCCATTGTAGCATTTTGAAGCTATTTTCAAAAAATTTGTTATTTTGAATTCAGACATATTGGATTCTTTATTTGCAAGAAATGACACTTTTCGAAGTTCACACTTAACAGACTTCGTGGCTGGGTTATGTATTACCAACTTTGTGTGGTACAAAATTTTACAGGTTCTGAAGAATATAAAATATTGTATCAGATTAGGCCTGAAATTTGTCAATTAGTGATTGACAGATTCGATTATTTAAATATTGTAAATGTCATGCAAGTTGTCAAAACATGGACATACAAACTGTCTGTATGTACGTGTATTAGAGCTCAGATTTTGTTGCTGCTACCTGTGATGTGTTTTGTGTATGACGTCATCAGTGGTTATTCTGAACTTGGAGTTTTTTTTAACGTCACATTGTGGTTGGACCCCTGTTTATTGAGAACACGTTTGATGGAAACTTGTAATGGAATTTCATACACCAGTTTATTACGGTAATCACGTGTAACGTTATTGTCGGTTTGATCAACCTGGGGAAATTTTCGCTTGTCTCGTGAAGCAGTGGCTAGGGTGAGACATATTTTCTGTGATCATCTCACTCCTAAAACCTGCGGTCCCCAAAATTCCTTGACTCAAAGTCGCGAGTTTATTTGTGTGGGGTATGTCGAAGAGAAAAACGTATAAAATACCAGCCACACACTGGAGGAAGTTGACGTTACACAGAGAGCCCAAGAGTACTGCGAAAAACATTCATACATGCAATTCTAATGTGCGTCATCCCCTTTGTGTTTTTACAATAGTAAGGAGTTAGGTATGTTAACACTTAACGTCGAATACAACTATATTTGTTATTATATTATAGGAGTTTACAACAACGACATGTTTCGGCCCTATATGTGGGCCATCATCAGGTTGTGGTT
>Ga0136643_10007673_pt1 | contig 15642 bp, 6 predicted proteins | sample TergutLab28metaG_FD_96883 | JGI IMG/M metagenome (GOLD analysis project Ga0136643, IMG submission 96883) | Labiotermes labralis P1 segment gut microbial communities from Petit-Saut dam, French Guiana - Lab288 P1 (version 3) (version 3) | ecosystem: Host-associated > Arthropoda: Insects >... | reverse complement strand
CACAAATACAGACTAATGTGGAAGAGTGCGGTCCGTGCCCCGTCTTTCCGAGTTTTACCCTGGCATTTGCCTTACAACTGAGGAAAAATCACGGAAAAACCTCAATCAGGGTAAGTAGAAACCAAGATGCTGGAGATAATAGCTTACTGTGGAACCCTGTCGGAATATTTTACCAGACCAGACGGCTTGACATCCAAGGGGGCGGCAGTCTTATAAATCACACTCGTAGGAATTTATTGGTATTGGACAAGGCTGCACGGATAGGGTACCTGTGCTCCTAAAACTCGCGACGTTTAGCCAATCCGTGTGTCAGGATTGCATTCAATTGATTGAAAGAACACAATGTTGCAGCGTTTCCCCCATTCACACAGCCAAGGAATAAACTTAAATTGCAACAGCAGATAATCAGACTGTGCTGTTCAATTTAATGCTTTAATTGCCTGCACTTTCCAACTAATTCCTTTTTAGGCACGTTAACGAAATCGCGAAAAGCGTCTATTAACTTCGTTATTTCTGTCCGTCTGTCTGTCCGTCCGTATGGAACAAATCGGCCCCCAATGAACGGATCTCATTAAATTTAATATGTAGATAATTTTGGAAAGCTGTCAAGAATATTCCAATTTCATTAAAATCTTACATAAAAAACGGGTAATTTACAACGGACCGACATCGATTTTTTTTAATAATATATCGCTAGTTTCTTCTTAGAATGAGATGTTTCCGACATAATTTGTAGATAAAATCAAAACGCGCATTTTATGTGCAGTAACTTTTTTTTTTAACCCTGTCGTTTATTAGATAATGTGGAGAAATATTGCAGACCCGGACAGGCCACATATGGCATTATGGCGCATGCGCATTGCATGCTGGCTACCTAAGGCTACAAACACCCACTCAGCTATGCAATACATATTGTTTTTCCACTGCAACAGTGGTTGCACGAACGTTATACAAAGAGTGTCTCTCTTGTTTTGTTTTTAGACAGTATTCGAACTACACAGGTTTTGCCAAATCTCGTGTATTTGTAGGCATGCGTATTATTTTGGAGAAAACGACTCTGTATAGCGCAGTTATCTTTAAATGACATAATAGTTATTTGTGATACAGCATTTTGACGTAATAACTGTGTAAATCACACAAGACGTGTGTGTGTGTGTGTGTGTGTGTTTTAGGAGGTGGTGTTTATTCCACGACACTCCCACTAAACTGTACCACAGCGTCAAATAGAAGAATAACGTATGAACGAAAAATTGTGAGGATTTGAAAGGAATCGGCCATACCCTAGTCGAGGTACTATCCTGTTCCCACATTTGCTTGGAGTTACTGATAGAAACCACGAAAAAGTCAGTCAGTACAGCTGGTGTCCAACAGAGATTGCAACCGAGCGCCTCCAGAATAAAAATTCGCTGTTTTTTTTGTGCTGCACCACCCACAGTGGTGCCTGTTGTGTTGTGTGTTAAATCATAATTTGAATTCGTAAACATTTTCAAATGTAAACTTCAGGTTTTTGATGAACTGGGTAGGGTAAAGAGAGGAATATCTGACTATCCAGTATATCCAGTGTAGCAGCAGAGACACTGTGTTTAAATTAACTGATGAACAAGAAACAAAATGCGTATAGTGTTGAAAACTGATCATTTGGCTTTGTGGAGTTTGTAATATATAGGTATTAGTGTGTAACGGAGTAGAAAATAGGAATATACACAACAAAAACAAGATACGAAACACAATAAAGGACCTTATTTACGAGACCAGTACGCGTTGCAAGTAAAAGCATGCATTAGCATATAAATCACATCCACGTATGGGAAGCGATTGTGGTGATTGTGGTCAGGCAATCGACTGTTAAAGGGATTTTTAGAAAGCATTATTGTATATTTACTGAGAATCTGAAATTAGAGCGCGCTGCCAAAGGGTAGATCAATGTGAAATAATAATGTAATGGCCAGTCGTGGCCAGTCGCGTCAGAACTGTACGGTGTTATTAGCATTTACATTTATAATACAGCATGTAACTTCAGCGAGCCTTGCTTCAATCATTACCTTTAAATATTGCTACTAACACTAATTTGAAGGCAGGACAGCGTATTCAGAGTAGTGACTAGTCTACAGGCTGGACAGTGTGGTTGTGTTTGTGGTTCAATTCCCAGCAAGTTTAGGGGTTTTTCTTTCCTCCGAACTGTCCAGACTGTTACTGGGTCACAGCCGTTCTATTTAAAGGGTACCGGCGGTTCGGGTCTTTCGCCGGGACATACAGCTAACAAGACCCCTCCAACAAATGTCGAGGATATAATGAGTGGAAATTCACCTCCACCCTCCCACATGACCTCATGTTGTGCACAGTAAAAAAGAAAGGCAGAGTGATCCCGTTACAGGCCCGGTGTGGCCCAGAGGGTGGGTAGAGGTATAGCTCTTCTTTTCCATGTAGCGACACTAGAATGGGGTGAGTGGTCAGCAGCACGCCCCGGCCGGACTTTACCCCCGGGAAAGACCCGACACCCATCTTACAGGAGGCTGGGTGGGCCCCAGGACCGCTCTGGACGGGCGGAAAATCTCTTCCCCACCGGGATTCGATCCCGGACCGTCCGTAGCTCAGTCGCTATACCGACTGAGCTACCGGGCCCACGTTTGCATAGTAACAAATATAAATTTACACCACATCTATTCCTTCTCTTACTACTGCTATTATTATTATTGTAAGTGTTAGTATTAGTGCTATTAGTATTAACACAGCACTTACATTCGAAACCCTTTCTGAGTGCACAAACACCAGCTTGAGATGGACCAACACCAGCAATGGTTTATTGCACAAGCAACCACGCCGAAGGTTATGACGTGTCTCCACACCCCCCCCCCCCCCCCCCCCTCCGCACTGCACTATGACTAGTGCAATTACATCACACCGTAATGTCTGCATTAACACTTCGTCACTTGAAACAATGGCCGAATTTGTTTCTAGCTAAAGACAAATGAAATTTACGTAAGCGTGTGCAGTAGTTTAGGAAAGAGTGATTTCAGCTCAGCAGGAGTATTAAATGGGATAGTTGAATAAAGAGAGACCAACTTGATGTCACTTGTAATACGTTTTCTTTTGGGTAATTCCCCGGCGTCTGAGTTCTAATAGCCGACGTTTCGGAACCCTCTATCCGTTCCATCTTCATAGGCAGGTGGAGTAAGTACTTCATCCACCTGCCTATGAAGATGTAACTGATAGAGGGTTCCGAAACGTCGGCTATTAGAACTCAGACGCCGGGGAATAACCCAAAAGGAAACATATTACATATAGAACACGGCGAAAGCTTAAAATCAAGAATTGATGTCACTTGCTTTATTATTTCATTATTTACTGCTCAACATGTTTCGGATGTTAATTCATCCATCCTCAGGAGTTTGCGACTTATTTGTTGAGTTATTTCATGGGTTGTATTGTTATGGTTCGATGTGTGTTGGTGTTACGGTGTGGTTTGGCTGGGGTGGTGTGGTATCCGGATGCAGGCTGCAGCCTGCTTACATCGCGAATGGCAGAAATTGGACAAGGAATTTATAAGTTCATCCCAACTTTCCAGCTTTTACAGAAATAACAATTTTAGAAGTTGGTAAAAATTTTCAAACATTACTGTAACTCGTTTTGACTATGATAAGCTTCTCTTCATCTGATTTTTTTCGCTATCTGTCCTTTTCGAATTGTTTAAGAGATTCTTCTGAAATACAATGCAAAATCACTGTATAATTGCAGGCGTATTCTACACGAACACCAATAAATCAATCAGCTTGTGTAGTGATTTCTACATTCCCATCTTCTTGGTTTTTTCATATCACAAAAGTATGAAAGTCTGTTCTGTTTTAGACACTTGGTGACATAAGGTACCCCCATGCCCCATTCTTTGCTACATTAACTGTAAACCGCAAACTACTGACTGATCGTGTAAGGTGGCACTATCTTAGGTACGCTGTCCTGTAGTTAGGCCTTTATTCCTGAAATCTACATCCATAGAGCATACGGACACACAGATATATCACTTATTTTTTAGGGTTCCTCCACAGTTGTAGTAGCTTGACTGCTTCATTTTTACGATTTCTGGGTTGCCAATTTAGGTCTTGATTGGGTTGGAAGAGGAAGTGTTCCCCAAACAGAACATGGAGCTCCAAAGTGCCAATTTATTTGAAGCGGGAAAAGTAATCCACTTTACATACAACGTCCACTCGTTTTTAAGTTACTGATATATAATTTCTGTTCTCTTCAAAATTGGAAGCAATGACGTGAGCTTCCTTTCACGACAATGATGTTGGAGCACAATTTATCCGTGAATTTTCTGAGATTCACTGTTGTTATGGAACTACAGGCTGGTTAACATCTAAGGTTGCTTGCACCTATTACTATGTTTCAGACACTTCAACAGGAGGCGCCTCCTATCTGTCTGCTCTGTGCTTCAATTTCATTCTGAGGATGCCTGCCAGTACTCCTATCTTGATCTTCTAATGTCTGTCAATTTAAGGTGTTTTCGAGCCTCGGAATGCATTTTGAGCATACAAACGTTGCAGTGAAGCGATTAACACTTCTTCGTCTATTTTAAAGATTTACAGTTCGAATCTCGTTTTAAGACTGTCTACCTTCCTTGATTTTAAGCTTTCGCCGTGTTCTATATGTAATATGTTTTCTTTTGGGTAATTCCCCGGCGTCTGAGTTCTAATAGCCGACGTTTCGGAACCCTCTATCAGTTCCACCTTCATAGGCAGGTGGATGAATTATGTACTTCATCCAACTGCCTATGAAGATGGATGGCAGGTGGATGAAGTATGTATTTCATCCACCTGCCTATGAAGATGGAACTGACAGAGGGTTCCGAAACGTCGGCTATTCGAAGTCAGACGCCGGGGAATTACCCAAAAGAAAACATATTAGACAGTCTACCTTGTATGAAGCCTTTTCGTTTTCTTAGGTTTTGCCAGTCGCAATGTCTATGTAAAACCTTAAATACATTATCAGTTCCATCTGTAAGTGATATATTGTACGTATTAAGTGTCTGACTCATCCAGTTGAAGAAACGTTGTTAATGAAAACAATGAATCTTTTCTGCTTCACGGTTTTCCCTTTTTCGTCCCGTTTTCAAGCTTCATAGTTGCGTGTTGTCTCCAAAGAAACACGTGGTCGACACTAATTGCTTGATTTTGCCAAAATCCGTGTGAAGTACATGCCACTGGAAGCTGAAATTATTCCTCCATCCGTTGCAGGCCAATCAAGTTTCATTTAGCTATGTAACTAGCAAAGCTGGAGCGAAAACCGCAATTTCCGCAGCCTTGCCACCATTACAGGTTCCAGCCCGAGGTCCATCTCACAACTCCACAACCTAACTCCTTCAGATACATTCTAATACTGTACTCCCGAAACGTTTTGCACCTATACGTAGCCATTTCTAACAAAGTTTCCAACAAAATTTCTGTTTGCATTTCTTATTTCCCCCATCTCCATCGCTTCCAGCCACCTTTACTTCCCTGTTCATATAACGAAAGACAACGAGATGCACTATTTTTCAAATTTGTTTTGGTAAAGAACTCTACATGTTTCGGACAGATCTACTGACCATCATCAGGAGTCTCAACACTCTGTTGACTGTCTGCTAGCGACAGCTAGCAGTCAACATAACTAGCATGACAAATACCTATTGCTGTGTATACAGTGTTGAGCCTCCTGATGATGGACAGTAGATCTGTCCGAAACATGTAGAGTTCTTTACCAAAATAAATTTGAGAAATAGTGCATCTCGTTGGCTTTTACTATAAGAATATATCACGATGCACGGTCCTCTGAATATCAAATTATTTCCCTGTATCAGGTTATCTGTACAAGCGCAGTAATATCTTGGACACTATTTTAAAATAGTTGTTGCGTCTACCGAAAACCGTAAAATATTCGATGAATACAAAAATAACTGTTATGAAATCGTAGTTGAAATATCGTCGTCAAGTAAATGTAAACAATCGAAAGTTACAAGAAGTTTGGGAGATAAAACATGCCTGCGAGGGTCATAATTGCGTTTACTCAATATTAAATGTATTCTCATCACTAAGAACATATAGGTCATTCAGCTAGTATATGGAAAACTAGAGTGCTGCCATCTGAACTCTACTGCAAGTAACATGGGAGAGAATTAAAATTTTGTTTTCATTCGTTCTCTGTTTTCTGTACATGAAAATACAAACAACTCCCGAAGCGTTCTGGGCTCCACAGCAACCACAACACAAGATTATTCCAGACAGCATGTGTTTATCTTAAAAATACGGTAGCATTTCACACACACTGGAACATAAGTCAAGGATTATATAATATTTAAACGTCTCCGGGGTGGTAAAAAATGTGACTACGCAACTTACTGGTTGCTCGGTACAGAGGTACACAAAGCGTAATATTTTTTTTCTTTTTATTGAATTTCCTTTTTTGCTTCGTCGTTTGAAATCACATTGTTTGTATTTAATGTTTTTCGTTACAGCAGTTGTGGTTAAAACTGAAAGTTTCTTCCTTTGTGTGGTATATACCCACATTCTGTATTCTGTAACAGGTGTACACAGGTATAAACACTGCAGTGACCAAGTGGCGCCATCACGTTTGACTACGTGCAGATACCTTAGGGCTTCTCATTAAAATAGCAGTGCAACTAACTGCAGTGGTACCACACTACCCATCTCTTAAGTACTAACCTCTCAGTTACATGCGTTTTTTGTGATCGAAACAACACCGAGATTAATGTAGGCGGTGCTCTTCCAGTGGTGTAACAAAAGTAGGTGACATCCGTACATCTGAACAAGCCATATTATTGCACATTTTGACAATCAACCAACGTTTACATATTAACCTTTTGGCGCCGTAATTATTTTTTTAATTTTAGCACATCCTGTATATAAAATGTGAATAATACAAGAACCAAATACGTCAGAATTATGAAACAAACTGCATTTTGAAGAGAAAAAAAACGAAGAGTATACACCATGTTTAAAATAGTCGGTACCTATATTTGTTGAATAAATATATAAAATGCAACTTTGGAGGTTAGCGGTGCGTTACGTCAACTATAGTTGACATTAGGCGTCTAAAGGTTAAACTAACATAATATTCTAATTATAAATATAATTATCCTGAAATTTTCACAGAATAACAGATAAAATTCTCCCATCCTATAGATCGAATTTACACGAAGTATGACATAGCACAGAGCAGTTATTCAGGAAAAGGGATTGTCGCTATTTCTGAAGCGTTTTCAAATAAATCTATAAAGAAAGTCTACTAGCCATGCCATCGTCTGTCTGTCCGAAAGTAATAACTCAGCTTCCACTCGATGGACTTTCATAAAATGTGTTCATATTTTGGAAACAACACCTTAAGGGGATTCTGTACGACGCATTTTAATAACAATAATAACAACAACAACAACAACAGAGGACTGGAAATAAGTTTTAAAAATTATGCCTTTTATGTTATATTCTTACTATTAAAAGAATAATTTTTATGGTTTCGTGGATCCATCACAATCACCCGTAAAAGACTGAAAGTTCCATATTCAAGGATGGTTAATGTAAGCTAACAATTATGATATATAAGTATGTATAATGAACAAACAAATGCACAGTTGATTGAAAAATGCTTATAATAAAACCAACTAGATGCACTAATTTCTCAAATTTATTTTTGGAATAAAACTCTACATGTTTTGGGCAGTTCCTATGTCCATCATCAGGAGTTTTTCACTGTACACACAGCAATATGTATATGTCACACAGGTTTGCTGACAGCTTGCGAGCAGGATCAGGACGGAACCTGTATGACATACACCATTGCTGTGTGTACAATGCAAAACTCCTGATGATGGGCAGAGGAACCGTCCGAAACATGTAGAGTTTTATTCCCGTTCGCAAGCTGTCAGCAAACCTGTATGACATATACTATTGCTGTGTGTACAGTGCTAAACTCCTGATGATGGACAGAGGAACAGTTCGAAACATGTAGAGTTTTATTCCAAAAATACATTTGAGAAATTAGTGCATCTAGTTGGTTTTAATTTAAGAATTTGTCAATCACGTGTGCATTTGTTTTTTCATTCTACATATAGTAAAAGTTGCAAGGTACAAAGGTTAAAATAATTATGGTATGTGTTCTTATAGCCACACCAGCTGAGTCTTGAAGAAATGGGCCGCAAGGTGTTGTTTATGTAACTTGTACAGCGGCACCTCGCATTTAAGTTGTGTCAAACGGAAGAGCCTCTTTCGAATGTCGGCCATATCTTCATGGTTTTATTAAATGTGCGCCTATACTAATGTTGTGTTCCGTGGCGTAATTATTTCTCTAACACTGCGCACTTCTTTGGTTATCTTTATATACAGTTTGGCGAGTATAAACTTTACGCGCATCCAGACACATTGTAAGGGCAGAATCGGCAGCAAAGCTGTGGACTGAGTGACTGAGTTTGTCATACGGTAGAACGACATTACAGCTTCAGTAATTCATTATCTTATAAACAAACCTGAGATGAAGTACCTTATATACAGTGACAGCTAATAGTGACCGAAGTTCTGCTGAAAGATAACATAATTCAGCGAAACTAGAAGAGAAACATTAAGCCTAGCACTTCAGTATTATTTTGTTACATCGTTTTGTTTTGATTTATCCCTATTATTATTCTTTAATTCACTTCTTACTTTTATTCCGACCTACATTAGTTTAACTTCGTGAAAGTGAACAGATAAATTATGGAGAGTCTAACCTGATTTATTATAACAGTAAAATATAATAACAACTAGAATAGTTTAATGAACCTATAATTATGACTATTCAAAACACATTTTTATATAGTATTGCACATTGTATATGTATATACATAAGTACATATGTACATATAATTCTACAACACACATAATGTGATACCGTAGACCTAACTATATTAACTTAGACGTAACATATAATAGCAGTCCCCCCAAGCACCCACACCTCCCATCCTCTATGACATATACGAGATCTCGTGCCCACCTCACCTCCTACCTCCCCACTGTATACAGCCCATAATAAGTCTCGTATAACTGCTTACTAAGTATTTCATGTACAACCTGAAGATGGCCATTGTCAAGCCGAAACATGTAGTAAATACTATATATACACCTCTACCATCAAATAAAGTTGTGTTAGACAAGTACATACACTCCACTGTAGTTTATGAAAGCAACGGGGATGACGAACCTTATAATGCTGAAAAATAGAAATTCTAGCAGACTGAATTAGTGTGGTCATGGCGACTAGACCAGTTTTTTTTTTTTAAGTGTCAAAGCGGCAGACTCGCATGTGCTGGTACGTGAGTTTCCACGGGAAACACGATAAAGCTCCGTACTCGCAGAATATCTTCAAGGTATGTACATGCAGGTTATTTAATGAAATATGAGTAGTTTAAAGTCCAACCGCTTACAAAGACCTCACTGTAACGGCTTTGATCTGAAGATCCACTGTCACATGAAGGGACTCACAATTCTGACAATGAAACTAAGGGGATAAGCCTCTATCCTGGATTACGCCGCAAAATAAGGTTTAAGGCTTTTGTATTTGTGTAATAGAGATTCAGAAGGTAGGTTCGTCCCTCTCATTTCAATATTACTGAGTTGGAAATACGAAGTAAAGAAGAAAATCGTGTTTTCAGACTCAGGAATCAAGGCCAGCTCCTCTCTGCTGCTGCATGCTGTGGCAGAAACAATACTTTTGTGTTGCCGTGTTTACTGGTCGTATTTGTCGACCAACTTTAAATCAGAATGAAGGAACTGTACTATTAATCACAATCGTGGGGCAACAAAAGCCTGTAACCTATCTCAGTGACGTAATCACGGTAGAAACAAGAATTCACTGGTTTGTTCCCCAAAAGTACAGGGGTATTCAAAATGACTGTCGGGGTTTTAACAACTTGTCATACGAAATACACTTGAGATAGGAGTATATGTGTTGTTTTTATTTAATGGAACAACACTCCAAGTTTTTGTTACATACCTTACAGGTGCTCTATATGTGCACCCTTTGTGATTCTACAAACATCAACACGATAATCGAGTTCGTTTCAAACTGTTTGTAGCATGTAATAACCTTCAGTTCCGGGATACTTGCGGGGAAGAGAAGGGACATAAACCTGATCCTTGACGTAACCCCATAGAAAGAAATCACATGGGGTTGCATCTGGAGAACGAGGTGCATTTTATATGACAAGTTGTTAACACACCGACAATCAATTTGAATAAACCTGTATTTTGTGAACGAGCAGCTGTATGTATAATAAAATTAATTATATACGTCAGCACTATCTATTTATTTTTATACTTAAGGCTACATGTTTCGATCTATCAGTCGGTCATCTTCAGGCCTACATAGCAGACTAAGTCATTAGTGCTGTGTGCACATTGTGCACACAGCATCAATGACGTATATAATTAATATTATTATACATTCATTCTAACACTTCGTGATGCCTTCTTTCAAGAACAGCTGTGCATGTTTCGTACTGAATATTTAATCTTTCGACATCGTTTCGGTTAAATTTTAAACATCGCAGGAATTCCTATTTGATATAATGAGATTTTAATATCACATGGAAACGAAAATTATTAAGTGATTTCTAGATTATCACTTTATTTTGCTTAAAATTTGCGGAGTCAAATGTGCCTACGGAATTGTAGTTCTCTAAGATTGCAGTCTTGACAGTTTTAGAGGTGTTTTTCCAGAATAAACCTGGGGTTAGTTTAGAAGATGCACTGGCCGCGACTCGAACTGCGTACCCCGCTAATGTCATGTCAAACATTTCACAGTTTGAGCTAATCTTCCGGCTGAATTTATGGCATATTTCAGGATGCTGCAATGTGACAAAGTATCATCTTAACGTGCCCAAAATTACCTCCTTCAAATAAAATTCCACTTGGAACACACTGTACCCATTTTAAATTAACATCTTCAGGTGGATTAGATTATCAGTTTCGGAGTTTGTCTAGTGTGAGTGAAGAAAAATACGGACTGAATTTTCGTAGTTTTCTTCAGTCCCTCCAGACCAATTATCGATTATGTCACTACCATTTCCTTCCTAATCCTTTTCAATTAATTGTCCCATCATTATACACTATATAGTCGTCGATATTCACAGTGTCGTTAAATAACCCATAAAAGGCGTAGAGACAGACAGACAGACCTTACCTACTCATTATGTGTCAACTTAAATTATTACAACGTGTCACAATAACGTATGCTGCTTTTTCTCAGCAACAATTGACTGCTAATTTTCATATTCCTCGTCGCCATTTCCATTTGCTGCTCCAATTCAAAATTAATTCGCAAAAAGCAAATCGTTTGGGAGTCACAAACCTGCGACTGTTTTATTAATATTACAATATAACTTACTTTCGTACATATTATAGAAAAGTAGACCTACATTTTACTAGAAAAAAAGTGTTCAAAATAGCAATATAAGTACATTTGTAAATTTGCATCACACACAATTTTCTATTGACATTTAACACACAGCCTTGCATTAGAAAGTCTATTTTTTCAGTTCTAGTTTCGGTTTAATACGTGTCTTTCAGACAGAACCACCCTGTACTATGCCAGACAGACGTGGACAGTGTTCTAGAAGGTGGAAATGGCCCTTCGGAGTTTCCGAGCGGAAAATACTTAGAAGAAGGTAGGTCGAATATACGAAAATATGCAGTGGAGAATCCGCCAGTACTATATTTAAATCTGTGATTTATACAAGGTTGTAGATGCGGTATCACAGACTAAACTGTAGAAGAGTGAAGTGGGATGCGCGCATCTACAGGATGGCTGGATACAGAACACGAAGGGAAGATCTCAGAAGAAAAGGAAAAAGAGTCAAAAATAAACGTCCACCCTCGTTTTCGATAGTACTCTTTGCGGGCGAGATTGGCCCATCGTCAGGAATGCAACCTGCATAACGCACAAGAAGTCACAAACTTCAATCCACTTTTCCATTCGAACCAGCTACCCTATTCCTCCTAGGCTTCAGAACCGCACCCTAACTCCAACACACAGCAATCCAAGAACAATACAACCAATGTGGTAGTTCAACAACATAGTCTCAAACTCCTGAAGATGGACATATTAATGCCCGAAACATGTTGAGTATCTAAGAAGTAAAGTAAATGTAACAAGTGACATCTAGTTGGCTTTATATTCTTCAAGTATCACAATGATGCACGGTCCAATAAACATCAAACGTTATAGTTCCCTGTATTTTAATGTGTAATGTAACAGAGATCTCTCACATACAGGAACGAAAATAGGCGGAGGGTGTTGCAGAATACGGCACTAGGGAAGATATTTGGGCCTAACATCGACGAAGTTAAACGCGAGTGGAGGACACTGCATAATTAGCAGCTGTATGGTCTGTTTTCCTCATCAAATATTATTCGCGTTTTTCAGTCAAGAAATAAGAGACGAATAGTGGATGTGGCCAACATGGGAGACAGAATGGATGCACACAGAAAGGCTTTTGTGGGTAAACCTGAAGGCAAGAGACCACTTGGAAGGCTTAAGCGTAATTGGAAGGATAATATTAAAATAAGTCATCAAGAAACAGCATGTGGGTGGAGGTGGACGTGTACTGGATTGATCTGGTTCTGGATAGGGACAAGTGGCGGGCTCTTGTGAACACGGTTATGAACCGCGGGTTTCATAAAACGCGGGGAATTTCTTGTCTAGCTGAGGAACGAATACGTTCTTAGGAAGGAATCTGCTCCCTGGAGTTAGTTAGGTAGGTAGGCCTTTAGGTAGTTAGGTAGTCAGCCAGTCAGTCAGTTACTTTGTTGGTTAGTTAGGAAATTAATATAACCAACGTGATCCATGTTAAATTTTGTAGGCAGAGGAAACAAATTGTAGGCCAACAGTAAAGAAACGGAGGCTTACCAGAAATCCAAGCGTAGTTTAAATGTAGACCACTTGCAAATTATACTAACAACAACGTTCGCCAAAGGGACACTGCAGTATCATCATCTGCGTGGTGTGATAATAACGCCACTACTGCATCTCGCAACAGTAATGAAATTCAAGAGACTCCGGAGCGAGCCATAATTAGTTGCGAAATTTAAAATTCTTCCTTCTGCGATCCTACGGTATAGCCGTAACTCTTTAACTTAACATTTAGGATGTTTTGTTAATTCAGTTAGTTTTGGTATGCAGCCTGTGGGGTGAATTGGTAATGTAGGGACGTTAATTCAATAAACACCTGTTACAACCGCAGAAGAGGAAATACCACGTTACGCCAGTTTATGATAATTAGCACTGGGGAGTAGATGAATCCTCTCTGGCGTGTGTGAAGTGAAGTTTGCTGCAGAGAGGAAACTATGAAACTTGTTTCACGAAACCTCACGTTATGAATGTAACATAATTGATTGGATTTGACGTTCAGGTGACCGTGCATCGGGATAAATTCTTATAATAAAACCAACCAGATGCACTAATTTCTCAAACTTATTTTTAGAATAAAACTCTACATGTTTCGGACAGTTTCTCTGTCCATCATCAGGAGTTTTTTTTTACTGTACATACAGCAATGGTTTATGTCATACAGGTTTGCTGACAGCTTGCGAGCTAGCAAGCTGTCAGCATAACCTGTATGACATATACCATTGCTGCCTGTACAGTGCTAAACTCCTGATGATGTACAGAGGAACTGTCCGAAACATGTAGAATTTTATTCCAAAAATAAATTTGAGAAATTAGTGCATCTATTTGGTCTTATTATAAGAATTCCAATGGTTTCTTATGCCCCCTTTCAGCCATTGTTTTATGCTCACCAAATATGTAGCTTTAGTTATAGTTTCCGTCAAGGACACATTAAAACACATCCCCAAACTCGACTTCAATTTCCATATAAAGTATTTCAAAAAACCCTTAGGTAAAAGTTAGCTAACTCGTATACATAACGAATATAGCCCATATTCCAGTCAATCTAACTCTTCTTTCTGCTTTGTCAACTTACTTTTCGCAAACCCGATTTTCTTTTACGTGTTGCCTATCCTGACCGCAATAAACGAAATCCACAGGATAACATTAATACAGTCTTTTGAATAATTTGTCTCGTTGTACGTTGAAGCTTATAATATTTGTGTGTGAATGGGGAAATGTTTACAAACGAAAATATCTACCGCAATATTACCACAAAACTGTCAGTCTTGTCTTCGAAAATGTGTCAAGTATAGCAATATATCTTGCGTACAAGATTTGATCAAATTATGGGCGACAGTGATATTTGCACCCAAAAAATTAAAAGTAACTAACGATGGCTGAAAACCCCAAACGAACATCTGCGCTGCATGCGTAACCTTCGAAGGTCCAGTACCCTATTCAATCCATATTTTTTATTTCAGACTTTCGCCGTGTTCTGAATGCTGTATGCTTTCTTCTGGGTAATTCCCCCGCCTCAGAATCCGTATTTAATTATGATTTCAATAGTCATATTGATTTTTTAAACTCGTTGACATCGGAACACAATAAAGAAACTTCACAGTCTAGATTTTCAGGCAGGTTACATTGCAAATCTCGAACATACGCTGCAATAAAACCTGTGCTACATCGCCTAATTTGACGTTCAGTTGACCGTGCATAGTGATAAATTCTTATAATAAAAAAACCCAACTAGATGCACTAATTTCTCAAATTTATTTTTGGAACAATAATCTACATGTTTCGGAAAGTTCCTCTGGCCATCATCAGGAGTTCTTTACTGCACACACAGCCATGGTATATGTCGTACAGTGCAAAACTCCTGATGATGGACAGAGGAACTGTCCGAAACATGTAGAGTTTAATTCCAAAAATAAATTTGAGAAATTAGTGTATCTGGTTGGTTTTTTTATTATAAGAATCGCCTAATTTGTTTCGCTCTTAATCCAAACATCATCAACGCTATGCACGATTTTAAAATTAATTCGCTAGTGAGCTCATCTTTTAATTGTTACTTAAATGTAAACATCCTTAATCAAAATATCATTATTACTATTGTTACTTTACTTTTCTGCCTTGAATGGAGGAAAGTGAATTACTAAATCGTTATGCTCTTGCGTGTCGCCTCTTTTAGCTTCTGAACGAACCGAATGTGTGTCACCAGAACTGATATAAACATTATGTCACTGAACGTCACCCCAGTGATATCATCGACGCCCAATACGGGCTCTGAAGTGATTTGTGGTACTGTGCGATCGGCAGATAAAACGACGGTTGTCGGGGTAATTATTTTGTAGGATGTAAAACCGTAAGGTACCTGCCTAAGGCGATGGATCACGTCAAACATACGTAGAAATTCTGCACGCAATATTGTCTCTGAAACTGCAGTACCTCGCGCTTAATGTTGCGTGAACAACGTGTCGGTGCAACACGTTTGTTACCTAACGACACCAAAACGTGTTGCATATTTCACATCTGTACTGAAACCAGTATTTTGTGTATACATTAAAATACATTAATAGAGTTCCTAGCGTTAGAATCCAAAAACGATGGTACAATATTTATTTGTTGAGCCATAACTACAGAGAGATGTACAGCTAGCTTCACGATACACGTATTGCAAGTAATAAGCAATCCAAATTTTTCTTTCTTGTTATTGTTGCTGCTGGTGGTGGT
>Ga0136643_10007671_pt1 | contig 15644 bp, 10 predicted proteins | sample TergutLab28metaG_FD_96883 | JGI IMG/M metagenome (GOLD analysis project Ga0136643, IMG submission 96883) | Labiotermes labralis P1 segment gut microbial communities from Petit-Saut dam, French Guiana - Lab288 P1 (version 3) (version 3) | ecosystem: Host-associated > Arthropoda: Insects >... | reverse complement strand
TAAGAAACTTTTTCAATTCATGCTTAAATTTATTAGTATTATGTGCTACTTTCTTGATACCAAGAGGTAGGGAGTTGAATAATGTGATACCTGAATAATAAACTCCTTTTTGAACTTTAGTTACATTCACTGAAGGAACATGTAAATCCAATTTATTTTATGCAGTTCAGTGTTAAATGTAAATATATCCTTATGCTTTACAACAAACATAAGAATTGAGAAAATATATTGAGAATAAGGAGTTAAAATTCCAAATTTACTGAACATTGCCCAACAGTAATCCCTTGCTTTAGCTTTCATGATAATTCTTACAGTTCTTTTCTGTGTTATGAAAATAGTTCTACTATATGATGAGTTTCATATGTTGAAATTGCCCTTATTTCTTTGGGGTTTCAGATGAACTCGACTTGCAATGCATGTGTCAGCAATCCCAGTTTTCACTAGGCTAACAGGCAGTCCATTTGTGCTCTATTAAGTGTTGTGAAAGGGAAGAAAGAGGAAACCAAGTTCAATGCATTTTAATGTAACGTTTTTATGAAAGTTTGTCAAAGTCAGTTATTTTTCGTTAGACATTAATCAGTGAGGCTGATAACAAAAGCATTTTGGAAGCCACTTCTGCTTCTGTCTTCAGGCAAATGGAGGTGGGGGACCTAACCTAATTGTTGCAGTTAGACCAAGTTAGTCCTAGTCCCTGGACCTCAGCCTTGGAGGAATGTTTTTTTAATTATAAAACTAGACTATGTATAATGCCTAGGATAAAAGGACTATGATATGCACCTTCATCACAAGCATTCCAGATGATTTAGTATATATTTGTCAGTGTTGTGTGATTTCAGTGTTCTGCCACAAAATAGATGAGAACTGCATTCTTCTTGGTCACTACACAGTGAGTAGTGACAATTCCTTATCAGTGTTTCAGGACAACTGAGGCTGTGTCATAACCCAGAAGAACGCAGTTCTTACATTTTTATCAGAATTATTTTTCTTTCAGGAGAAAATACTAGAAGAGCTACAAACTGTTCAGCAACAAATGTGTAGTGTGGAAAAATTGGAGAAACTTCAGAACACCAATAAAATGCCTTTGTTTCTTACATGGCCATCAGAGAAATATGGTAAACTGTTACTTTGCAATCTGTCTGTATATGAATCAGAGTCATTTTTTAATGATTGACCTGCCTTGCCCAGAGGCTGGCCATCCTGACTGTTTTAAGCTCTTTCATGTCTTTCAGAAAATGTTGCTGGCACAGCAGTTAACCCTTCTGCTCAGCCTTTTACTGCTACTGTCACACCCACACTTTTTATATGTAAGATGCCCCCATACTAGTTTGGAATGAAAATGAAAAGAAACATGCTGGTCCTGAGGCTAAAGGTAGCAGCAATCCTACCACTGGACTTTGCCTGCTCTGGGCCCATAACCCATTCAGGGGAAAAATTAACCACTGGCAAGTCTCACAGAAAGAAGCCGAACAGATTTTCTTTAAATGACGACATGGATGTGGAAAAGGTATTATGATTTAATGTAACCTGGAATATTAGAGGGCTAGGAGAGAAAGAAGAAAAATTAGACAAAATTTTAAATGAAAATAATATTAAAATATCTGTAATTGCAGAAAGTAAAAAGAAATTGCAAGGAACAAAAGAGACTGAACACTATACGGTTATTACAGTGGAGTTGAGTGACACACCAGAGGCCAGTAAGGAGTTATGTTATGGAATCCACAAGTCAATATCAAATAAAATAGACCACTATAAATTCTGGAATGATGGAGTTATAGAAACAAGACTGAAAACACAAAGGGGACACTTAACAATATTAGGAGTATATGCCCCGACAGAAGGCAGGGATGAACTAAATGAAGAATTTCATGAAACACTACAGAAGATATTGTATAAAGTGAACAAAAACGATTACATAATGTTGATAGGAGATATGAACGCTAGATTTGGAGATAATAGAGTTGCTAACATAGTGGGTACGAATGGAGAAGGTACATTAAATAACAGCGGTAGAAAATTGATAGATTTCTGCACATTTAATAATTTAAAAATAATGAACACATTTTTTAAGCGCAAAGAAATTCATAAATTTACTGGGGAAACAAGAGGACACAAATCAATTATTGATTACTTTATAACATATGTGAAAACTTCGAAGGTAATTCAAGACTTTAGAGTCTACAGAAGCAATGAAATAGATAGTGACCATTACTATTATCTGCAAAAGTAAATTTTCCACCACGATGGTTAAACAAGAGTAACAAAAAGACCCCATTACAGCAGGAGGAATTTTTTAAAGTAAGATTGCTAAATGATGAAAGCATAAAATGGCTGTACACCCAAAGAGTGAAACTCCACTTACGCAATACAAAGGAAAATGAAATAGACATCGGGAAAGAATGGAAAAACTTACAAAACATATTAAAATCAGCAGCAAATGAAAGTTTAGAAACAATAAAGAGACAAAACAGGAGAAAGTATTTAAAAATATGGGATGAACAAATAGAACAATTAATAGAATCAGAGAAAAAATCATAAAAAATGGTTGTATTCAAAGAAACTAGAAAACAAACTGGAATACAAAAGAAACACAGCACTGGCTAAAAGAGAAGAAGAAGACAAAGACTTTCTTGGGACAAATTTGTTACAAATGTAGAACACAACACACACAGGACCCAACCCAAAGTTTACAAGAGTTTAAAACAAATTAGTAAGACTGTAAAAGAAACAGCACATATTCAATGAAACATAGACGAAAATGTATTCCTTCAATACAATTAAAAGTTATGGAACACAACAAACATAAATGAATTACAGTTAGAATAAAATTCGACCGATTACTTACATGGTTCTGTAACTTTTGAGGAACTAGAAAAGGTGTTAAAAGTAACAAAAAATGATAAAACTCCAGGACAAGATAACATTAACTCAGAGCTATACAAGTATGCACCAGAAGAGTTTAGACTGAGATTACTACAATTTTTAAACAATATATAGAGATAAAATTGCGTTCTAAATGAATGGAGAAATGCTGTTATAACCCCAATATTTAAGAAAGGTGACAGAAGGGAACCCAAAAACTACAGAGGAATTGGTATTCTTAACATCTGCTATACGATATACTCCAAAATTCTTAATATGAAACTGCAGAAGTACTCGGAAGTATTTATGACAGAAACACAAAATGGATTCCGAAAGGGACAGTCATGCACAGACCCAACATTTTGTCTTAAATTATTAATTGAAAAAAGAAGGGAATTTAACTTGCAAACACACTTGCTGTTTATAGACTATGAGAAAGCATTTGATAACATATAAAGACAGATTTTATTTAACATTTTAAAATCCAGACATATCTCAGACACATTGCTAAAGGCAATAGTGGATATTTACACACAAAACAACATTTTGATAAAATTTAACAACAAAATATCAAAACCGGTAGAAATTAATAAAGAGTATGCCAAGGTTGCCCTCTTTCACCTACACTATTTAATACGTATTTAGATGAAATAATAACTAAATGGCAAAATCAAGACATAACCGGAATGACACTTTAAAAAAACCAGCAACTGTCAACGCTGTTATTTGCAGACGACCAAGTTATAATAGCAGACACAAAAGATAACCTACAGAAAGCTGGGCATAAATTAAATCAAATAATAACAGAATATGGTTTCACTATATCTGCACAGAAAACAAAATCAGTGGCATTTAAAGGGTGAGATTCAGTGAGAACTAAAATTGTAACAGATAACAAAATTATAGAACAAGTAAATATGTTTAATTTTTTAGGAAATATGATATCTTATGAAGGAGAATTGGACATTGATAACAAATTAAATAACTTTTTGAAAGTTACAGGTGTTTTAAATAATGTGTTTAGACCACAAAAACCCTTAGGAAAACAAGAATAAAGTTATACAATACACTAGCCCTTCCAGTCTTGTTATGTGGCAGTGAAACTTGGACTATTAAAGCAAGAAACGCCAGAAGAATAACAGCAGCAGAGATGAAATACATGAGAAGAATAGCAGGATACACTTGGACAGATTACAAAACAAATGCACAAATTGCAAAGGAGTTAAAAATAACACCAGTTTTGGACAGATTACTGGAATACAAGGGAAACTGGATACAACATGTAAATAGAATGTCTCAAAATAGATTACCCAGGGTTATGAAACACTACTCCCCAATTGGCAGAAGGAATCACCTGGATACGTGAGACCAGAACAGGTCAACAAGTGGCCCAACTCCATGACAGATATTTGGTGATAGTGATGATGAAAATATAAAACCTCAACTTACAGGACTTGATGTAAATGCAATGTTTTAGAGATAAAAACTGCACATAAGAGTATTGAGTACACCTAGAGGTGTTTGTGTAATGGCTGCTAGCTATTCATGGAGCACTGTATTAACACCCTGGCTTTTGGTTCAAGATGGAGCCATACTGACTGCTTCACCAGTAGTCCACTTGCAGAAACTGGAAGCAGAAAAAACTTTGGTTTTTCTACAATTATCAAGATCAAAGTGTTCTCAAAATTGTGCTATTTTCCAAGACGCTCCTTTCATTCTTCTTTTTAGTAACTGTATTGTTAATTTTTGTCTAATCAACAGTTTTAGTCTCACTGAAAATTGCCTGTTTGTAAGTAGGTTAGTGTCTCATCAGCTTGTGTTCTAAACCTGTATGTTGTCATCAGATTTGTAAGTATGACCACATATTTTTTTTAATTTAACGATTTAATATATGGCTACAGATGTTGCCATGAATAAATTACTTGATCCCATTTGTACTACCAAATTGCAGTCAGGTGTATAGCACCTTATTTGTATTGTTTTTGGTTTATTCTCATCCCAGAGACCAGCTGCCCTGATTAAGGTTTTTCATGGTTTTTGTTGTTCCCAGTTATGAAATCAGGCCACCAGACCCTCCATTCACACCCCATTTCATTATTCATGTCCTACAATTGCAACTCCTGATGACATTGATAAAAAAAGTAATTGTACATGTTCATAGCTCTATAAAATAAATGTAATCAGAATTCTTATGTTTCAGGGCAAGTAACTGAGGAGGTTTATAAGGCCTACAAACTTGAACTCACAGCAAAGAACAGAGTGAAGAATAATATAGCTCATTGTCGCACTAAAGAAGCTCTCATGTATCACACTGCTACATGGGTTCACCAACCATATATAAACTCAAATGTGGATTTATTAGTGGAGAGTCTTTTGCATGAAACAGGTCACAGGGCGTGATATTATCAGTGATGGAAACCTATGACAGACACCAAGATCTCAGCTCCTGAATGTGATATATACAAAATAAAGCCAATTTCTTGAAGTAGTCAATTCATTATAAAACACAAACTTGCATACCGTTTCGGGGTGGACCTAATGATTGTTCTCATAAATGCAGTCTACATGGAAGAATCCCACCAATTCTTCCACATATGCAACAGATCAAAATATTATTACTACCTTTTGTATATAAAAATTACTGTACTCCCTGCTGATAGACCAGTATGTAGCATGTTTACCCTTCATAAAACACACAGAATTTGTAAGAAAACAAAGGGAACTGTAAATATGCAAAAAATATTGGGGTGTAGGTCTTGGGATTTATCTATACTCCAATGATCTGCCTCTCGGGTGTAGGTATCATCAATATGGGTTTAGTTCTTTAGAACAAACAATAGGAAACTTTTGCAACATTCACCACTGTACTGATCTCAGTAATACTGCTATTTGAAATCTGGCTCAATATGGAACACATGTGGACAACATAGTAAGTATAGCAACTCTCTACAGGCCTGATGGTCCTGGGATTGAATCCTGGTGGAGGTGATATTTTCTGCATCCGTCCAGACCAGCCTTGGGGGCAATGCACCCTCCTGCACAATGGGTACCATGTCTCTTTCCCAGGGTTAAAAGTGGCCGGGGTGTGGCATTGACCACCCACCCTCTGGACCTTCATGGCCTGTTCTAGGGTGAACTTCACCTTTAACTTTTACCTTCATATGGAGCAAATATACCTTTCTCACACGTGCAGTGGGTACAACATCCAACAAGTTTTGTGGTAAAGACTGGAAACATCTCACAAAACTTCTGAAAACAAACAAACTTGATGATGCAGGTACGCTTACTCAGTTATTATACCAATTACTGCACATACATAAATTTTATAAATTCTATATATGTGCAGTAATTGGTATAATAATTGAGTAACTCAACAACATGCACAGTGTAACAACGAAAATAAGCAGGTACGCTTATACTTGGCACTGCTATGATGTTTAATATCAGTCATAAATTCTAAACCAGTCTAAGAATACAGCATGCAAATTAAAAAGAAGAGATTCCCATCACCATGTGAAGACAAAACATCATCACATAAACTAGAGGAACTGTAATGTATATTCAGGAATTAAGCCTGTAAGTAAAAATTCCAAACAAGTCTGCAAAAATATAACAAAATCCCATCCTTCAGTAAAGTGCTATAGTAAAATTTGAGCTCTGGTTATAAGTGCATAATTAGAAGTGGAACACCACCCTGAACCCCAACAATGGAGGAAGCAGAGCAATGATGGTAGCTATGTACAAAACTATACTTTGTTACCACACTGCTCTACTGCTGGAACATAATATCCCATCAAAGGTGAATGGATAATTTGGAAGTAATGGAACTGTCATTCAACAGAACTTGCTTCTGCATGATCATACCATTTAACTTGCTGGTGAGAGATGTCTCTGCTCTGCAGGCAGTAAGTAATGGCAATGTCAGAAGGTACATCTGATGCTTCAGTATGAAGTGTATCGTAACTGTTGAAAATTGTGTACGTTTCAGATAAAATCTGAAAGTTGTGTACTTTCATGCAGCCTCAAATTTCAGGTCCAGCAATGCAATGTTTGTGTAATCTTTCACTGATCCTCATTATTGTTTAACATTTGACACATCCGTCATCTGATGCGGATACCAGTGAACCATAGTTCTGTCATCTGTTCAGCAGCAGGTCTTTACAGAAGGCCTTCATACCTAGGTAATAAAAACAAAATACAGTATTACTTATGGCGTATGCATTCCATGATACCTGCCTTCAATGGTTACATAAAATAATTCACCATTATATATGGTGCAACCCCCCACTCCATGATTCCATAGAGAACAGTGGATGTGAATGCTAACTGTTGACTGATGGAATTAACACGAATATTTTTAATTTGGTATATGCAAAATTTAACATTACATATAGTAAATGTCAAAATGGGGAGCATTCAATGGAGTTATTGTTAAAGTCAAATCCTATTTGCACTTAATTTTCTAAGTGCTGTGCTACAAATCAGAAGGTCACTGATTTGATCCCAGCTGGTGTCTTTGGAATTTTTCATTGACATAAAATCATCCAGATTGCACTATGGCCCTGGGGTCGATTCAGCCTCTTGACGGAAATGAGTACAGGAGCATTTCTTGGGGGTAAAGGCTGCCTGTGCATAAAGCTAACAACCTCACCACCATCCTGTGCCGTTGTCATGAAATCTGGGAACCTTAACTTCCTGGAACCCTCTGGGCCACTCCAGGCTTGTAACGGGACTGCTTTACCTTTACCTTTACTTAATTTTCTAAGCAGTGAGAGAGATACTGAATGACCAAGAAAACTTTACATTAAAAGTCACACTGGGATCTAAATATACTTAACTTTTCAAAGACTTGTCATTACATATGCAAACACATGGAGGAAAACGCCTCTAGAAATTCATTTCACATACTTAGGTAACAAGGAAATGTAATGCAGTTTAAAACATGCTGTATAAGTTCTGTTTTATTTTCCACAAAATGCAGTTTATTTCATAATTTTATCTTTCTATGTTAAAATAATAAGTTTTTCATAAACCATGCACTAAAATATACATACCCATCCCAGTAGAATAAAGGTTACAAGAGACTCGGACTAGATACTTCAGACTTTGTACCACATTTCTTCACTCAATATTTTACAAACAAAAATCATGATGAATCAGAAATTATCCTGTAAACTTCCTCAGTTTCACAGTCCCTGAAATCTAACTGAAATAAACCTGTCTCAAAATCTCCAAATATTTTATGATCCCCAATCTGTTTGATTCATTTTTCATCTTTGACTATATCAAAATACACCATAGAGTGATTTTTAGACCTAGAAATGTTCCACTGGAGCAGTGTCCTTCCATTACCACCCCATCCAGTGACAATACACTGAGTATTACTTTCAAAACTCTAAACGGGATTATTTTGTCTTGACTAAATAGCAAGTAAACACATGTTTAAACACACATCCAGCTCTAATGGCATTTAGTTTTCACCACTGCCTGGATGGGCTTGGTATAAAGTATTAGTGAGAACATAAGAATTTCAGCCAAATACACATATAACAGAGTTGTAGTAATACATCCATTGCCACAGACTGTCATTCAGTGCTAATGCCTACTGAGATCTACAGCAGTTACCATATGAACTGCATGAGCAGCATGCACAATCACCATACCACACATCCACTCTGGCATCTCATTCCTGTTTGCTGGATGCTGAAACACTCCTCTCTTTCATGTCAGTCCTCTCTGGCCAGTGTAATCACAACAGAAATGGCAACTGCCACCAATATAAGCCCAGCTGTAACTGCTTAACTGCTACAGCAAGCACAGTCATGTTAATAGCGCTGCTTGTATAAGATGCTGCAAAAGTTTCCAAAGGCATTTTATGTTGAGTCATGTGTTTGTCCTCTGGAACATATTTCTTTAAATTAGATGGGTACAAATTTTGAGCCTACAAGACTGACTAACAGTAAAGCCATTGAAACAGACGGTTGGTATGTAAATAATTTTTCCATGAAACATTCCTTCACTTTTGTGCTGTTAAAAATTCATAAGCCTACACCACCTAACCTGGACAGATCATAATATTTTTTCTTCATCTGGCTTAATATATATTAAATCTATTTCAAATATTTATCGTTATTATTCTTATATGATTATAATATATTTATATGATTGCACTGAAACATATAATGTTGACATTAAGTTCATAATTTCAGACTAACTAAAATTTGACTAGAAGTGAAAATATCTGGATGCAAATATTACTCATTGAGTCCTGTACATATTTCACCTATACCACTGTCTACATTTATGTTTTACCAAGGATGGTGTTACACTTTAACTGTATGTGATCTTTGTGTAATATGTACTCCATATTGATGGCCAAAAAAAGTATTTGTAACCTTTATATATATGAAATAACCTGGAAATAATTTCACCTGTATATTCCAACATTTTCCCAAGCCTTATTTATGTCTCCGCTACCACCTAAGGCCATGAAAGAGTGGGATCAATCACAGCTAGCCTATTAAAAATAAATTAAAAACATCCAACAAATGCTGCAGTTAATGCTAGACATTCAGTACCACTGCTCAATCCAGGAGGTCCAGTGTTGAAGCAATCAATTTTATATTTAACTATCAGCATTGTCTTCATCCGAGCCTCAAGTCTGACACAGGCATGCAGGTAAGCTGTAGTGGCATCAGTATCATACAGTCAGATACAAGTGTCAACAAACTCCTTAACATATGGCATGCCAAAGCAAATGGGCAGTTTATTATGACCTACAACACAAACAGAAACTGGCAGGCTATGTCACTCATTTTTTTTTTCTGCTTCATCAAATTTCCCAGCATTTTAGGAGAGCCATACAGACTGATATTTCCTTCTGGACTGAGGTGGCAGATCAACACCATCCAAGCCATTATGCTTCACCCTCCAGCATTCTGCCACACAATCACTAATCATCTGTTTACACAAATGCTGACAGTGATAATCTTTACCAAGGACAGTTCTTTGCTAAATTTCACCTTGGCCAGCGGGAGAACAAAGGAAATATGACTACTCTACGTAGTAGTGGGCCGGGATATCTCAGTTGGTATAGCGACTTGCTACTGGCTGGAAGGTCCAGGAATCGAATTCCAGTGGGGGCGAGATTTTTTGCACCTGTCGAGACCACCCCTGAGACCCACCCAGTCTCCTGTACAATGGGAACCAGGTCTCTTTCCAGGGGGTAAAACAGCTGTGGCATGGCATTGACCACCCACACCCAACTAGCGCCAAGTTTAAAGAAAGAGTACAGCTATACCTCTACTCCCCCTCTGGGCCTTCACGGCCTGTTCTAGGGTGAATTTTACCTTTACTCTGCATAATAACCAAAAACAATACCAACCAATGCATCAAAACAGTTACACTGTGTACATTTCTGAATTGTAATTTACACTCATATTTTCTACTTCTCTTAAAGATCACGGGTATGTATGTGAATAAAAATAAACTGTTAGCATATTACACTTCTGCAAACAAGTATCAGAAGGGGGTTTTTGTTTCAGTTCAGATATTAAACACCAACTGCTGAATAACACGAGTTCTCTCCTAGCCTCTAACCCTTATGTGTTACAATAGTGACCAGCATATAAATAAGACACAATTTTCAGATGAATTACTGCTGCCATTAAACATGGGGAAGGACACCCAATATGCAAAACCAGATAATTGAAACACATGTGTCTGACAAATTTTGCAACATAACTGATAACTTCCAATAAGCCCCTTAGCAATATTTCTTCTTTTCGCTGCCCTTGCAAGTGTTTCTTGTTCAATGTGATCCTTTATTGGAGAATCGGTTAAAATGCAAGACTTCACTTTCTTCCTTTGTTTTCTGTCACATCTTGGTCCAGGTTTTGGGAATGGATACACATATTCTGGTGAAATGCTATTTTTGCTAGTCCCAAAAATTTCTTGTGTTGCATGGGTACTAGAGAAAGGAACAGAGATCTCTAGGTTATGAAGTTTTTTTCCACAGGTTAACAGATGATGGCTCAAAATTCTCTTCACTGAAGGCAAGTCTTGAGAATGGCCATGTACCTGGCTTAGCAAAAGGCGCTATTACATTCTTCACAGTAAAAGAAGCTTGATATGCAGCAGTTGTCAATGATGCCAGGTCATGGATTGTTATCACTTTACCAGGATTAGCAGTCATCCAGTTACACTAAGCCACATGTAATTTTCCTTTAAATGGTCCCATTGCTCCTACTTCCAGTGGCTGTAAAAGATGAGAGCCATAGGGAGGAAAAGTTACTAATATGATACCATTTTCACTGGCTTTGAGAATGGAATCAAGAATGCAATGAATTTCATGACTGCCCATTAGCAAAATGATATGATCTTCAGAGCTTATGGTATGTTTCTTCACACGTTCAAGAACTTTCAAGAATGCAGGTCCTGTGATCCAGCTGCTTTGAGGACTATTCACTAACACCAAGCTTGCAGCTGGTGCACCAAACATCAGTGAATCATTAGTCTTGTTCTTGGAAAGATGGAAACTGGTGGTACAATATAACCAAAAGAACAGATGATCATACATAATGTAAGCTTAGCTCCTTATTCACCTAAGACAGCTTTTCCAACCCATTTTATCCCAAGCTGAGCAACTGTAGATACTCCTGTTTCATCAATATTGTACACTCTAGCAGCAGTAAATTCTGAAGATTTAAGTGCAGGCTCATAATTGTTGAAAAATTCCATTATGTTTGTCTTATTGAATGTCGTGGCCCTGAACAGACCTGTATTTTTGATCTTGTGAAGCATAAGGTTCTTGTGTCTTGTCATAAAGCCCTGTAACCAGTAAATTCCTGCAATCTTGTTATCAGTCCAACTACTGGGAAATTTACACTCCAGTCTTCTGCCATAATCGTATTTCATCTGACAGATCCGTTTATATGTTGTTCTGTAATTCATTTTGGGATATTTAATTATGTAGTCTACTAACACTAACTCCAGGTTTTCACTGAAAACTTGCCAACTTGTGTAACATGACATAAACACATTGGGCTGATTGCACATGTCACCATTGCTGATTTTTTTTTAAATTCTGTAATAGAGTGTTGTATGGTAATCCATATCTGGTAGCTGCAACTCTTATGGAATACTTAGTTTCTTGTACATCTCCAATGGATTCTTGTATAACCGCTTCTGGCACATCAAGTTTAATTATCTTCTTTAAATATGTGAAACCATTTCTTTGTTCTGAAGTAGTTATGAGCTCCACGAGTTCATTAAAAAAAATTAAAATCGTGGATATATTATGGGGCACATTTGATCACTGTTCAAACGTGCCCCCCCCCCCTCCCCCAGTACAATGTTCAAATTTACCCCAGGTGCAAACACAAAACATAACCTTTTGTTATAATAAACAAGGAATAATTTCAAAAGATATATGCATACTACAAAATAAAAGACATATTGGGATATGATATGACATAATAGAACTTACCTCTACAAATACAATGCAGACATAAAGCGCTTAGAATTTAAAATTCAGAAAATAACTTTGTAAACAATCCATTTCTGCTCTCTTCGCCTGTACCAGAGTAAACACCACAGATCATATGGTAAACATTAATATGGAAGGAAGGTGGTTGTCAGCTGCTGAGCAGGGGTAGAGGCCAGTTGAAATGTGATGGCACACGCGCAAAAACCAGATTTCGTCTTTCGGCGAAACGGACGAATCCATTTAAATCAGCGGGGGCGTCAGTTCAGTCGACTACAGGTAGCCGAGATGTGAGCATCAGCGGTAGTAATGCTGGATACACCATGTTCGAGATAGTGTGAAGGGTACTGGCTACCCACTCCATTCGCCAGTTTCCCCTTCACTTCCCCTCCCGTGCGTCACCGTGTGCCATCACATCTCAACTGGAGTCTTCCACTCTCGAAGTACAAGAGTGTTAACATGTTCTAATTGAAGGCAAGATATTTAATGTGTACATAAGTGACCCTTGTTCAAATGTTCGCCAATCTCCCGTATGTATGTTTCCGCCGAGTAAATTAACATCACCAGCATAGATCAGAAGATGATGAACCCTCTTTAGTTTCAGTCCCTGGTTATTTGCTTAAACCTTCTTAATGGCGTATTTCACAGAAAAGTGGAAAAGTAACTGCAAAATGATATCTTGTTTCAGACAGTTCTGAATAGAAAATGTATCAGACAAATGGCACAGATGAGAGCAATGACTATACGCAAACAAATAGGATCCCTCTTAAAAACCCAGGCATCGTGTATATGATAATGTATGTAAAACTCTGGTTAGGTCCGTAATTAAAACGAAGAAATCTGCTTAATGTGACTGTTTACGTACTGGACAAAAGGGATTTAATTCTCGATAGGATCAGAGATTTTGTTTTTACCATCGCCTACAAACCAACTATGGTGTTCTAGCCTGTAACCCTAACCAAAAAATATTTTCGCACGGCCATATGATATTATGTTAACATTTTACAAAATAATTAATTTACTGAAAAACTCCAGTAATTTTGTAGGATTTTTAATATACGTCATTTGCGAACCCAAAGTGGCTCTACTGTCACTCCCGCCTTTCAAGTACGCGCGTCCGCCATGCTGCAATTACGGAATATAGGAAATGAAACAGTAAGACATTTATCGTAATCGGTACAAACACAGGTTCAGTCTAAACATAATTCTTATTTTATTTCAGGTGTTAAGCTACTTGTTTCGATCCTGTGCACGGCTTATCATTAGGTTTCATATAAAAATGGCGCGTGAAATGTAAAAAGTGCATATTGTTCAACCTTATTACTTACCGTTTTTGTACGAAGCCTAGTGATAATCTGTGTTTAGGATCTAAACATGTAGCTTAACCACTGAAATAAAAAAAAACGAGTCGTGTTTAGACTGAACTTGTGTTTGTCCTGCGTGATAATTACAGCACAACGGGATGACTTCAAAGCATTTGTTGTAGCCTCCAATGGCATTATATCCGTTCTGTTTTGTGAAAATCGGTGTTGCTGTTCAAATGTTGTGGAAGATATATGCAGACGGCGCCATAGTATTATTATTTTTTTTTTTTTGCCAGGGACGAAAGTCTGCTACAGAGTGTCGTAAAGTAACCCGAGAATCCATAGGAAAAAGGTAGCGTGGCAGTTACGTGTTTTTTTTTATCGTCGTGGCACAGTTAATACGGACATAGTACCAGCTGCTTGGAGGGGCCACATTGTAACACACCCTCTTACCTCCTGCCCGATCCATCAATTGCACATTGTATAGCATTCTTTTGTTTTACGCACCGGAATCCAGCACGACTGTGTGTGGTCATTGACTTGAGTGATTCGAACTTCATATGTGATTCTGGACTGAACGCCGCAGAGTAGAATCTCCTGGCTAATACTTGTATTACGGACAGGCATTCCAACATTCACTAAACAGATAACAGTAAGAAGACTGAAAATGGTGACTCAGTAAGCAGACACCACAAAGGCGTTTTTTTTTTTCACGATGTTAGAGGGTTTCATGATACAGAAGTAAATAGAATTTCTTGTCGGCCTAGTCAAGAAATTTCCCTCATTTTATAGAACTCGATTGTTCGTTACCGCTTTCACAATAGCCCGCCACTTGTCCCTATTCGGAGGTAGATAAATCAAGTCTAAACTCCTATACTATTTCTTGCATATACTTTTGAATATTGTTCTACAATCTACGCCTAAATCTCCAAGTAGTCATTTTCCCTGAGGCTTCCCAACAAAACCATCTATGATCTAAGATACAACGTGGAACACAAAATTATTTGTTATAGTAATAACATTAGCTGAACATTGTAGATCTGTATTACGTATCACGAACGGAATTGTATAAAACTGAGGAAAAATATGAGGATTGCGGTAGCACAGTGGTTAAGGTGCTGTGCTACAAATCGGGAGGTCGCTGGTTCGATTCCAGATGGTGTCATTGGAATTTTTCATTGACATAATCCTTCCGATCGCACCATGGCCCTGGGGTCGACTCAGCCTCTAACAGAAATGAGTACCAGGAGTATTCCCTGGGGGGTAAAAGCGACCGGTGCGTATGGCTGACAACCTTACCACTATCTTGGGCCACTGTCACGTAATCTGGGAACCTTCATTTCCTGGAACCCTCTGGGCACCTCGTACCCGTAACGGGACTGATTTTTTTAAGAAAAATATGATAACCTTAGAAGAGAGCATAAGGACATGAGGTCAGTAGCGTCTGTCGAAAAGGCATTTATGCCAGACTGGCATTTTGGTGTTTTAATGGATCGCGTAACAGACCAGAATTATTTCAATGTGTTTTTTGCGGTGGTTCAGCTGACCGCACTTGAAGGGATGCGTTGCCGACACCCAAGCTGGGAAATGCTGAAATGATATGTACGTGCTTAGGGACAAGTATGTAGGTACATTCGTGGCACGGCATTGACTTAGCGGGATAAGTCGAAAGGGTTTACAAACTGTTCTCATTGTGACGTAGTATACAGATACTATTAGAAGATTGATATTACTTAAAAGTCCTTTGTAGGAACCTTGTAGGGCATTACTACTAACCACCGACAGTGGCGTACCCAGGAATTTTGTTCGAAGAGGGGGGGGGTGTTCAACAAATTCCGTTGAGGAGAAAGAGAACGGGGATCTCGGGGCGGTAGGCCCCCCTAGTCAGGGGTTCTGGAGGCAGCTGTAATTTGGTACAAGAAATTTCATTTCATATAGTAAAATTTTCTTAATTTTTGGTACTTTAAGACTATTTATGATGACAACCAATTTATTTG
>Ga0136643_10007666_pt1 | contig 15647 bp, 4 predicted proteins | sample TergutLab28metaG_FD_96883 | JGI IMG/M metagenome (GOLD analysis project Ga0136643, IMG submission 96883) | Labiotermes labralis P1 segment gut microbial communities from Petit-Saut dam, French Guiana - Lab288 P1 (version 3) (version 3) | ecosystem: Host-associated > Arthropoda: Insects >... | reverse complement strand
ATAAAACATTAAAAACGCTCCGACATGTTTCTGTCCTAGGACCATCATCAGGGAGCTATATCGTCCTTGCTAAAGTTACACTATTAAAAGTCATATTAATTTCACTATTCTAGTTGGATTTGTGACAGCATGCCGTGTTGTGTTGTGTTGTGTTGCCAAGAGTGCCCTGTTATGGATATCCACAAAAACCAACTGGAATAGTGACATTAATATGACTTTTAATAGTGTAACTTTAGCAAGGACGATATAGCTCCCTGATGATGGTCCTAGGACAGAAACATGTCGGAGCGTTTTTAATGTTTTAATGTTTAAGGTGTAAATTTTATAAATTTATATAAGTGTAGTGGTTGGTAAAATAATTGAGTGACTTGACAACATGCACGGTATAACAACGAAAATAAGTCTTATGGGATATTTGAATGTGAATTGTTCAAGTACATTGCACTCTTCTTAGTATCATAGCACGTAACATTATATCAATTGATTTACAAGTTTTAAAAATCTTATTTCATGCATAAATTTTCTTGCAGGATTCTGATTCCACCACGTCACAAGCACTTCGAGTCTAGAAGCCTGCTGTGAAGGGTCTTAAATCGAAGTGTTAGTCTAGGAGCTACCTCAAATTTCTACGCGCCGGAAGGTTGATATGCAGCAAATTCCACACCGAAGACCAACAAGTCTTAGGCGCCACTTTACAAAATTTAATATTCCGTGCGAGCTGGCTCCAAGGTTTGTGCCCATCTGCTTATAATACAGTATTTATACATTTTAATAAATAAATTTACTGTGAAGTGCGACATTCCCAACTCCAGCGTCTGACTTTATTTCCATTGACACTGAGAATTACCAATCACAAATATCACTAGATATTCACCGCACATTCATTTTAATTTATCTTCCCTACTCCGTTCACTGAGGCAGCCTGATAAGGGCACTTAGCTTAGGTTTGGATCAGATGTTTATTAGTGCCACAACGCTCAGGGCCCAAAAGTGCATTCAAGTTGGTCTCACTTTAAAATTCCTGGCAAATTGCATACCTGAAAATTTGATTAATTCTCTCGTTTTTCAAAGTTAAGAATTCTTAAAACGGAAAATGTTTTCAGATATACATTTCTTCCGTTGTTGCTTTATCAGAGCTGGTCTAATATAGCCATAGACACACAACGTTTACATAAGTGCCTTAATTTGCTGTTTGTTGTTCAGCTCATGGCTCTAACAGTTGTGTTAGGCGAATGCAGACCGTGGCGTACTGGAAAAAACTTGTTTCGGGTTGCCACACATATTTCTTGCTTCAACAAAACAGATTCGAAGTTATAACCGTCTTCTAAATTTTAGGCAATTTCAATAAGAGATGTTGGTGTAATATTGCTGGAAATAATTAAACCCACCATCAGTTTTCCATGTTCTCCTGATATTGTGCCTGTGATTCTGTTTTCGTCCAAAAATTTTTCCCAAGCGATGTCATACGAGGACAAATCATTAAAAGTATTTTGCGTGAAAACATTTAAACCCACATTGTACAAGCCACGACCTTTCATTTAGTGAGAAACATCTACCTGAAAAATCTTTGAACCTACATTTTCAGACATTCAAACTTGGTGTCGATGAAATGACAATCTCCCAATTATTACGACGTTTAGGATATTCAGTTCCGCAATTTCTGCTGAAGGAGTCGTCACCATTTTCAGCGTAGCTGAATTCAGCTCTACCCACTTTTCACTTTTCTTAGCTCAGTTTGTCCGCGAGACAACATCCTTCTTGTATTTTCGACAAATTTCCTCCCCAAAGTACAATATCCACTTGAACGTACTTAAAACTTTTAAAAATTAAATATAATCTCCTTTATACAAGGAATCAATCCGTACCGCGCAGTAAGCACTTCCCAAAACGGTTATAAAAACCAGTCAGTTATTGACGTAAAAAGCAAGCGTCGCTGTCTGTTCTGAGATCCGTACAAAACACATAAATATTCTGCATGGGCAGAACGTAGAATTGCTGAATGTTAAACCTGGTGGTACGTAAAGAAACCGCTAGGCTTTAAAAGGTTAATCGGATTGAAAATAAAAACAGGACGCGCCTCCGAAACCTGTGCACAAATTTATTAACCTAACCAGTGCAATAACCCAGAAGAATGTAATTTTAACGCCTTCTTTATCATTTTAGACATAACTGACATAGTCTTGAACTGTCTATACCGATTATTTTAATTTGTCGTGTTTTCACTGACTCAGTTGATATAAAAGGGAAGGAAAGTCACGTGATCTTTCGTACTGTTAATTTTAAATTGATGCGTTTACACGCGAATTGCATAAAAACTTTAAAAAGTAATGTGTGCTAGGCAAATCATCACGATATCATACTTCACAGTTTACGTGCCTCTTTATTACATCGCATGATATTTCACTTACCATGCTTCTAATACTCCTAAAATATCCTAAGAAATTATAGATTCTAATTTTTCAAGTCTGGGGTTTTAGCTTTTGTGTAAGAGAACTCGCTTTCTTGCTTAAGCTACGTTTACATTATATAATTGTCATTAATATGATGGTCGTATAACACGCGTAATAGGAGATTGGAACAGTAGAATTTCGCTTACACTTCGCGTGATTTCGGGCCTCCGCCTCGAAGTAGCTGAGAACTGGGCTCTTCTGGGTTATTACGCAGCCGTAATAATCCTGAAGAGCGCAGTGCTCATCGCTTACACCTGACAGAATTTTTAATTGATTAATATTCTAAGACATTTATTTAATTAACACACCAACTAATGCACATGTATAAATTTTTATATTAAAATATTTAAAATCGCTGCAACATGTTTCAATCTTAAGATCATCTTCAGGGAGCTACGTTGCTCCTTGCTAAAGTCACATTTTAAAAATATACTCACTGATTGATTTTCTTATATTAATTTAGTGTTGTGGCAGCATGTCATATTGTTTAAGTCGTACGCCACTGAGAGGGCGCCAGGCGCACTCTCAGTAAGTATATTTTAAAAATGTGACTTTAGCAAGGAGCAACGTAGCTCCCTGAAGATGATCTTAAGATCGAAACATGTTGGAGCGATTTTAAATGTTTTAATGTAAAAAATTTATACATGTGCATTAGTTGGTGTGCTGATTAAATGATTCTACGAAATGCACGGTGCAACGAGTAAGATTCTAAGACAGAATTTAAAATGGCTGAATGTATTGACACTTCTTCATCTGTAGTGTGCTTTAAAGGCATGGGGCTGTACTTCCTCTAATCTATTGTGTTCAAACTCAAATCAATTGTTACTTTCACAGTAAAGTTATAATATATTGATCACGAAAACCTACCTTCACGTCTTCCTCGCTAGCCTCTTGTCTGTCTTTCTATAATTATTTCTATCCCATTGCAAGATCTACAGAACTTTACTTTCTCGAATCCCAATCGATCAATAAGGGGCAGGCAAATGGTCTAAGTAGCTGAAAGGAACAGAGTTTTTTTGAAAGTGTAGCAGTCAGAACAGCTATTCAAGGAAATCCACTTCTTACGGAGCCCCTGTAATAGTTCAGCTTCTAAAATGTAAGGTAGCAGTCAGTAAAAGTTTCTTATATTAGAATTTTCTTTTAAGCTCTTAACTTTACAAGACGTGAAAAGTCTTGTTGTTGCTGCAGCGTTCCCACCTCACGTGACTTGCAAGTACGCTAATTATTTTTTAGATCGCTCCTTTTTCTGAGTGAAATTAGACATGCCTTGAAGCGCCGATTATTTATCAGGAAGATAAATTGTGTTCCTCATATTAATGTCTGGAAGCGTTATAACTGTAAGGTAGAGATTATACTAAATAATCACATAACATCTTTCTGTTAAATGTGCAGGTACTACCAAATAATGTTGTGGAATGTTGAAGCCAAAGTAATTTCATCACTGTTACATGATGAAGCGTTAAGACCATTTACTATGCATTTTGTGTCACCCAGTGATTAGATTGGGAAAACAAAGTGCTACACTTCATGCGAGATGGAGCATCGCCACATTGTGCGCTTACAGTTCGTGCGTGACTTACAATCATTTTTCTGGCTGGTGGATTGGACGACTAGAAGAAACAGAACGCTCTCCGTGAAGTCTCGAATCTTTCTATATGTAATTTCTTATATGGGTTTGAGTTAAGAAAGATGTCTACCGATCGGCATCAATGAGACAGGAAAACTGGTACATAAAATTGGTGAAAATTTATCGTTATTTCTTTTGATATCTTGGAAAGTAATATTCAGCATGTGTCTTTCAGTTCGCAGAAGTTTCTGCTAAACGATGTGGTCTATGTTAAAATATGACAGTAAATGACAGTGCATGGGTTTAGCAAGAATGTTAATGATACAGACTTGTGTAATCGAAATTCTGTTGTTTTCAAAAATTGATTTAGTGTTTTTGAAAATAAGTTCTTCGTTAGCCTGTGCGAAACGGAAACACCACGATCAGGATGAAAAGTACTGGAAAAAAATGTTTGAACCCCAGACTTATTAAAGATAAACCAAAATTTTTCGAATGAAAAATGGGGAAACTTGTCTTTTTGAATAAGAAGTAACTGAATTCCAGTTCTTTTACCAAAGTGACAAACAGTCAGTAAAATTTCTCCCTGTTTAGAACTTGTATTGCCTCCCGTTTAATCTTACATATAATTGTTTAATCTTACATTTACTTGTTTATTTGTCCTTGTTAGAATATTTGAGCAATTTAAATGTAATTTTTATAGACAGACGATTTTTTAACTGCACAAAATATAACATCGAATGGTAGGATGGCAGTTTATATTCTATTTTTGAGCGCGCTGAAGGAAGTGGCCGTGATCTATTTTTAAATGTTACACTGAAATGTTTCTGGAGGGATAGGACAAGCAATGCCAAGCCGTAACCAAAACAGCTGGGCTGGGCGGCTGCGAGTGGATAAAGGGACTTCCAGAATAATAGAATGTACTTTACCTTTCGGACTGAAGAGGTTTTGGGAAGAAAGATAATTTATTAGGCTCTGATACGGGATACACACCTTAGAACAGTGTTTCTCAACCTTGGTGAGACCGCGGCCCGGTAAATTTTTTTTCATAAGACGAGGGACCAGTCCCAACAAATTTACTCGTCAGTACCTTTCCAGTTTTTTTTAAGTTCATACATTAATCTGACGTAAGCATTAATAATTAATTATGGCATAATCATAAAGAATATTAGTACAATTATGTGTACGGTGTAGCATGATGACAAATATAAAATAATAATTAAATTATTTATCAATTGCAGGAGAATCTCTCGCGGCCCGTTATAATTGATGCCAGGGCCCGGTAACGGGTCGCGGCCCGGCGGTTGAGAAACACCGCCTTATGACTATACCTATATATCTGTCGGGTGAGTCGTTTTTCCTGTGTTGCGGTTTAGCAATTTCATCCTCCCAGTGTTGAAAGTTATTGATCTCGACGTCGTTTGAAGATTCATGGAGTACTTTAAATTGTGTATCATTCACTTCGGAGCATAAATGTTTTTCCAAAGACGTTCACTTCTGCAAGAACACGCTTCCTGACTTCGTCTGGTTTGCTTCCAAGGCCTACAAATATTTGCAATTTCCCGACCCCGACTGACAACATCTATAGAATAGTAGGCACATGCTTTTCTTCTGTTGGAATAATCTCACTCCCTTGCCTGCCACTTCACGTGTAGACAAAGAAGATCCCCGCTACTTGGTTTACATAAGCACACAGGGACCACTAACTCCACAGCACTGCTTCCTCCGCAAGGAGCAATGGGGGTGAAAACGCTGTGTTCATTCTGCCGACACTGCTGAAATAGGGGTAAAGTTTGACTTAACTCTGCATGCGATTCAGAGTTTAGCATTGTACGTGGGAGATCCCGAATTCAAACCCCAACGGTACCGATTACACTTATTTACTGATTTAGTAGCTTCCATTTTTTACCCCCTGTAACTGCCAATAGCAGTTTCGCTCAATTATAACCCTTAAAACATCTATTTGAGAGGTATCCAGTTCGACTGTCGCATTGATAGCCTATTGTTCTAATATTTTTCATGCCTAAAGTTAGGTGAGTGTTAGCATCAGTCCACGACGTCTGTATACCACAGAATTCCGAATTTATTAATCACTGCAGATTGTATCATCCTGATATATAAAGGCGTCCATAAATCATTTAGTTTAAACACATTTCTTTAACGACGCTGTCTGTTGCTAAAGTTATGCGTGAAATGTTAGTGATACATGAAATAATGAGTATGCAGCACGTGTGGAATGATGCCAATCGGGAAATCCGAAGTAATCGGGGAGAAATCTTCCCCTTTGCCACTTTATTCACAAGAAATCTCACGTGTCTTGGCTGGGGATTTAGCCCTGGCTTCCGCGATGAGGGGCAGGCGAAAGACTTGGTAAAGAACTCGTGAAGTAAATAAAGATTGAATATGTAGCCCTAAGATTGTAAAAGAAGACTAGTTTCTTCTGGAATTTTACATCGCAAAATTAGGCTTGAATACACTGAAATTTAAGAGGAACTGACTGCTGGTATCATCAGGATTCTCTGAAAATCACTGAAGAAAGGGGCTGCTCCTAAACATCAGGAAGTTTCTACCTGAATGTGTGGGGTTTCATCCTACAAGACAATGGCACTCTTCGTTTTAATCACCGCCGAAAAGAGAAAAGAAGAATTGATTAGCTCGAAACTGTAACCAAAAACTGCTGAAGCAAGGAATTCTATAGTGGAGCCATAATAAGTACTCAGTTCTAACAAATTTCTAAATAATTCTGCCTAACACAATGTCTTATAAATCACACATTTGGGTTAATAATACGCCATTTAATGGCATTTTTTATTTACAGTCGCACTTATTTTTCTATAATTTCGTGTCATGTATTCTGGTATTTGCTGTGCATAATCAATTTCAATGACAGTGTATAAGAAGCAGTGTGATTTTAATAATAAATGAGTTTGTTTTCATTTTGTAATTGCATTCGGATTTTAATTAGTACTACTTCCGCAATGAATGGTGGCATTTCACCATTACATTATGATAAACCATATTAAGTAAAACGTAGTATTATCCGATTTAGGAGGGTCGTGAACTTTTATTTCTGTCATTGTATAATGTTCGTTTTAATCTATACGCCATTTATAAACCCTGGATAGAAGAGACCATTTGATGTACCTAGACGTAATGATGACGATGAAGTTATTAGATTTTAAAGGTAAAGAGTGTTAATGGAGCCATGTGAGTCATGGCCGGGTTGGTGTATAGCCTTGTGTAGATGGTAACTAACTCGCGGCTTCTGTAAGACGTGCTGAATTTTTTGACCAGCCAAGCGACTAGGAGCTTCTGAAGAACTACTTTTTATGGATTCATGTAACTATATAATTCTTAAAGAGGATTTTCAGTATATTCTTGGGAAAGAAATATTCGAAGACCAAAGGACTGAATTTATGATCAAATATCTACTGGATCCTGACGGATTTACAGCTATGCTATGCACACAATCAGGTTTACGGTTTTGTACTTTTTGTTAATCGAGGATATTCTTCTTCTATAATCTTTGGCTTCACAAACCACTTGTCCTTACACTTTTCCATTTTCTTCACTATGTACGCACTACATAACGCACTGTTTAGTTTACCCTGTATATACTGTACTGCACACACTTTATATTCAAAACGAAGTTCTTGCGTCGCTGAAGTCTATGGTACACACTGTGATCGTGTAGGTTGCAAGACGCTTACATGGGGTCCGCAGGTACTAAAACCTCTACATAAGGAGCAGCAATATAACAGCATTAGTCACAAGCCGCAAACAGAAATGTGCCTTTTAATTTGAAGACTCTAATATCTACGTTCTCTTACACACCAACTTCTGTAGGTGGAATACCAAAGGTCAGAACCTGATTAAGGACGAATGAAACTAAAGATTCATTTCGTACCGAACAAAAACACTCTGTCTCAGTTATAAAACACAATCAGCTAATACAAAAAAAAACAGGAGAAATTACAGTTCTGTATATCTCAATTTTTATAGTTGTGGATAGCAAATTGGAAGACAAATGTTTGTATCTTTTGGTCGTGCCAACCACAAGTATGTCGACACTGAAATAACTCTAACAATTTGAATCATTTTCGTCGGCGGAAATGTGGACAAAATCAGTAAGCAATTTTTTTTTTATTTTTGTCTGCAACGATCAGTATTTTTTATCTCATAAACGCTACGTGCGTACTCTTTAGTTAAATTATGCGTGTTTTAAAACATAAGTTTTATTTCCGTTAACTTTAAAGTACGATAAATATTTATATCACAAGTAACGTGATAAGGTCCAGTGTTCTTTAACGTCACAACGAAAGATTATTTGGGCTGAACTTATAGCTTGCCCACTCACCAAAACGAAAGAATGAAGACGCGGTGTGACATAATACTGAGGATATTTTGTTTTGCTATTGTAGAACAAGGAGGAGGAGATTGGAGACAACTGTACAATAAAGGGTACTGAAAGGTAATATTCGCTCTGGTTGTAAATAAATTCCTGCCATTTATAAAACCTTGTCTTTTCCTTACTGCTTTCAAAAGAACGTGCCTCTGGTTTCTATCCTATGCCAGATCAATCCAAACCAAATATTAAAGAAATTTTTAAATTTCACTACTTCGATCTAAGATCATAATATCCTCTTCCCTCATGTTTTCAGACTTAAATTGTGTGGTTACACATTTCCTAAATTGTTTAAGTAGTTGCTCAAGATACTATTAAATGACACAACTTTATATCCCAGAAAGCCTGAGTTTCACCAGTAAGTATCCGCATATAGATATTCAGTGATTTTTTTGAGTATGCGAAAATAAGTACGACATGAAAACGACATAGCAACATAAATACATAATCCTCATCCTGTATACAAATACATAGAATACGCATACATTGTTGTACTGAATATGAATTGGGTTAAAAATTTTGTGAATGAAATCAGGTTCAAAATTTTTGGTTCGAAAATATCACTAAGGATTAAGGAACAAGTACAGTGTAATTTCTCTAGGATTTTGATGTCATAGACACAGATTTTATGATGAATTTTAATATTTTTTTCATGAACGCAAGAAGCTGGCGTGTTTTCAGGATTCCGCCGCGAAGTGGGTGTAACGTGCGTTCTTCTGGGTTATTACGCAGCAAGTAGTGGTAACTTATTACCGACGTTTCAGGACGACCTAACGTTCCCTCTTCAAGGGTCGACTCTTGGATTCTCCTGCTTTGAAGATAGGACCAATTGTTTGTCCCGAAACGTCGGTAATAAATTATCAGTGCTCACTGCGTAATAACCCAGAAGAACGCAGTTCACAAAAAAATGACTTTTCAAAGGAAGGTTATATTCGTCAGTGCTTCTGCAGCATCTGCTAATTCCTTAAAGCTCCGACAATTTCTTTTACACCTTCTGAAAGTTCTGTATTTGCTTAATTAGTTCAATTCCCTTAAGAGAGCTTTTTCTTCTGTTTGTGCTGACCACACTCTTCTGCGTAACATTACTCTGCCCATTAAGCATAATTTTATACCGTCAAAGAAAATGTAGTACCTGCTGTTAGCAAAATTAATTGCTGGAGGGAGGAGTAGGTCGAATTTTATCGTATGCCGAGAAGAATTCTTCCATCGGCTTTTTAACACTGGATTACGCAGGAGGATTAAAGGAATCTTATTACTTCTCTGTTAAAGGGGATGACATAGTTGATGGCAATTTTTAAAATTGACTTCCTAGTTTTAAAATGTTATTAGGCTACACAACACAAAAGTTTCATATTGACGATGATGGAAGAAATAGTTTGCAGTTTGTTAATAATTATAAATTAATTGCCTTTCTCGACACATCATCGTCACCTGTGAACCAGGGCCTTCCGTCTTCTCTACAAAGGCGTAAGCTGTAACATATGACACAAAATTAAAATTAAAATTTCACCATATATACCTGGTCCTTTTTATCAGTTATTCTTACCAATGTACCTTTTCAAGAACAGACGTTCTCGGAGAGATGGTGTACTTAACGTATAAAGAATATTTTACATTCGCTCTTCTAGCGGTGTCGATGTTGTATCTTTGTTGTTGTTGTTGTTGTTGTTGTTGTTGTTGTTGTTGTTGTCGTCGTCGTCGTCGTCGTCGTCGTCGCCGCCGCCGCCTTCGTCTTTGTATATTTGCTCGTTATTTAGAAAAGACGTCAGTTTGTGATATTTTACACCGTCTGTTCACAGGATGATTTTTGAAATGATGAATTGAGAACTGGGAAGGAGGCAGTTGTTAACTTGACGAAGTATTATGTGGCGTTAAATGAAAGGGGCCGAGGGAAAGCACAGCAACGTTAGTCAGGGTAGCCCGTACCCTACCCGAGATTGAAATCAGGAACCTCCCGAACACAAGGATAAAGAGTTACAGCCAAGTTAGTAGGATCGAATTGGTTGTTGTTGTGACACATTTTTTATATATTTATTTGAATATTTATTTATTTTCCCGTCATTCTTGACCCATCAGGAACTCAGACTGTATAGTAGGGAAAGGGAGGAGGATTCGTGAATGCAGAGTCGGAAAGGATTTATCAGGAAGTTGTATTACCCAAGCCTGAGTTACTTTCATGATAATTGCATAGAGAGGCTTGGGAAATTCACGAAAAACTGCCATAAGAATAGTCGGCTTACAGTCTTTAAATCGACACATTCTGAAGTTTTATTGCTTTTGTTGTTTTAGTAATTTACAAATAGCAAGTTGTGTGCAGGTCTGGTCCGTTTCGAGGAATGTTTCCTAAGCTGCCATTACATTTATGCTATAATTAAAGATGCTGCCAAGTGCTCAGATTAATGTATTGGTGAGCTTATCATATTGTAGAACACTACAGAAATGTCGAGACCAAATTTGTGGTGACCAAATTGAATTTTTGATGTGTTGGTGTAGTTTGATGTACAAACTTAGCTCCTTGTTTGTTCCTCCAAGGTGATGAATATATTTGCAATGCTGACTCTCTTATAGACATGAGTATAAATCCGAAATTTACATCATAATTTTTTTCTCACCTGTTGCATAAACAGGGCGCCTTTTTTTATTCTACACAAGTTCTGGCTAGGAAATGTAGAAATCTCTACGCTTGTGGTCAATTACTCTATCCGTAGGCGTGTCAAGTTTAAATCTGGACAACGTGTGAATGTTGCAAAATCAAATTTTGACAATAAATATTAAATTTTATGTATTACAAAATCGAAAAGTATTTGTTACATCAGCAAATTGCGGTCAGTAAATTCTCCAACTCTCATCATTTGCTGTTTCTCTTCGTGTAACAGACCAAGAAAGGCTGAAGGAATTTGTATTAAACTTAATAAAGTTGCATTGTTCTACAAAAGTAGACATTAATTAATTTTGATTAAAACAGGGCAGACATAATTGAAGCAGTGCATAAACACAGGCACACCTCTCTGCATGTATCTCGAGAGTTAACGCACTCACCATTCTCCCGGAGTTTAAAAGTTTTGAATCAACAAAATTGTGGAAGAAGGTGAAACCTATTTTATTTTAAATATATGTGTATGGGAGTCTAGATAGTTAATCATCGATATTTTTAAAATATAGTTATAAATAATAATGTAGAATTTAGGATTATGACGTTAAAGAATTTCTTTCATACCAGCCTCTCGAAAGGTGTCCGATTTAGACAACATTTTTACAGTTTCTCCCTCATGGAACTAGACTAGGATCACCCTAATGAGCAAGGAACACATCGTAACTCTCCTGTATAATTGAAATGTAAGTGTCGAAAAATTGACTAACTAAATAAGTGCATGATGCAAATACCTTACTGAGAAGCTAACAAGTACTCCGCTAATTAAGAAATTCCCCTCATTTTATGGAAACTGAAGGCTCGTTACCTCATACACAAGAGCCTGCCACCTGTCCCTAGCCAGAGCCAGTTTTACCCAGTCCATGCTCCCATCCCACTTCTTGAAGATCCATTTTAATATTATCCTCCCATCTCCACTTAGATCTGCCAAATTTTTCTTTCCCCAGATTTCCCCACCAAAACCCTTTCTGTACCTCTTTTGTCTTTCGTACGTGCCACATGCCCAGCCTATCTCATTCTTCTTGATTTGAACACCGGAAAGTATTTGGTTTTATGTGTCTTTCTCCACTCTCCACTTACCCCGTCCTTCTAGGCTCCATCTTTTCCACAGCACCAACTTCTCGAATACCTCCAACCTATGTTCCTCCCGCAATGTGTAAGATAAGACAACAGGTCAAATTATAGTTCTGCACACCTAAAGGTTTATATTTTTCATAGAAAAATGTAAGTAAACGATTCTGCGTCGAATGATATCAAGCATTCCCTGCCTTCAATCTGCTCTTAATTTCTTCATGAATGTAAGTAAACTGGTGAAAGACGATCGATGAAATAATAATATCTTCTCTTTATTAAAGCTGTAATATGTGTAAGAAAATGAAGATTTTTAGCCTAGAGCTGTAACAAATATTTATACGATCTCCTAATGCAAAACATAAACACGGAATTACTATTCTGCCACTTTAAAGTCTAACATAAAACTTTAGTTCTTATTTAGATTTACGTCCATGCAGTTAAATCTTAGGAACACTTAGCGTACTATTCTGGCGCACGTCCCTTGACGCGTGTACCACCCTACCCCCAAATCTCTCATACATTATCAAACAGCAGTTGGCAATGACACCATGGTAAGACGCGACATGAAACCCCACCCCGCCCATTTACGTCACAAATAATTCCTGGAAAGTTATCGTGGGAGGGTGAAGACAAATTCGCCAAAACAAAATTTCCCATTAACTTGCTCTATTGTGAAACCAAAGTGACATATTGAATTACTTGCTTTATTTTAAAGAAATTTAAATGTAATTCCGATTTTAGTCGGTTTGAGAGATTATCTGCAAAATACAGGAAGACTGTATAAAAGTTTTGGGCGAGGACAGTACAATGCGAAAGAAATGTCGCTGCGTTTCAGCACACTCTATGATGTATGAAATGTTTTGTTCATTCAGAAAACAACTAACATGATGGTCATGGTATGGTGGCTCATACTAGTTTACATTTCGTGTTCGCGAGGTCCTGGGTTCAAATTTCAGGCCGATAATCGTAAATTCAAAGAAGTACAGTGTTATTCAAAATGATTGTCGGGGTTTTAACAACTTATCATATAATAATACACTTGAGATAGCAGTATATGTTTCTTTTATTTAATAGAAAAATACTCCAAGTTTTTGTTGCATACCTTACAGGTGCTCTATGTGTGAACCCTTTGTGATTCTACAAACACTAACACGATAATCGAGTTCGTTCCGCATGTCAGCGGTGATAGTTTCACTGGCGGTTCTGAATCGTACCTTCAGTTTCGGGATACTAGCGGGAAGAGGAGGAACATAAACCCGATCCTTGATGCAACCCCGTAGAAAGAAACCACAAGGGGTTGCATTTTGAGTTTATTGTGTATGACTCCGACAATCATTTTGAATAATCCTGTAAGTATGTCTTTAATCGGTCCAACCGAACAACTCCAGTTTATGTGTCAAATTTGGTAATGGCTGCGCCATTTCAATTAAATTATCATATCACATTATATACTACGATCTACTGAGAAATTAATTAAAAAGAAGTTTCTGGCTCAACGTATAAACCTTCGTTTCTACTGGAAAATATTTTTAAATTCTGATTGCTGTTAATTTATCGCTTTTAAATTAAATCATGTAGGGTTTTAAGACATTAATGCATGTAATCCTTCTTTATGCGTGAGAGAGACCAACAAGATGCACAAAGTTTCTCATTAATTTATTGCAGATAAAATATCCTCTACATGTTTCGAACAAATAATTGTTCATCATCAGGAGGTTATTTCTGTACACTCAGCATACAGTATTTTATCGCGCGTCTATGGGATGTAAATTTTACAAAGGTCCTTAAAATTATCGCTGTCTTCACGTTAAGCGAAAAATGTTGTGGCTTACACTTTCGACAACTTCTGTAACATCAGTTTCTTCTTTGGGCTGTTTCCTTAACACGCCGTAAGTGTTAAGTTTAAGGGTAATTTTAAGTGTAGGTGCAAGTGGTCCCTCAGTAACCGACATGCAATCTGACAGTAGCCCATCAGTTTTAACATGTAAGTAATGATCCATCAATTATTGACACATAAATTTTTAAGGTTGTTAACGCTGAAAATTACAATAGAATATTGGAGCTTATGCTGTGCTTTACCTTTTACTGACAAATACAATTAAAATTTCCTGGCACGTGAAATCACAGTGGTCCGCCCGTTTTTACCGCGTAACAAATGGTCCATCAGAAGCTGGTATATAAAGTTAAAATGTTTCATTAATTATTGACATATATAAATTTTAATGACCTTTAACTGTAGACATAAATTTTGCAATATTCCTTCTCTTACTGACGTGTAAAGCAAAAGTGGCTTATCTGTAATTGACATGTAAATTTACAATAGTCGATAAGTTGTTGATAGGTAGGTCTAAAGAAATGTTTCTGCATTTCACATCTACGGGGCTCTGATGACAGTATATGCCCCATTAATTAATTCTCATTTTTTGAACTTAGTCCACTTTCAAATTTTTAATAAAGCTCAACGTTTCGGAATCCGGTTTTGCTTCCGTCTACAGGCAAGAAAAATACCTACTATTATGGACCTACTAGATAGAGTTATTCTTTGTCACAATCCTTGCCTGCTGGTGGAGACAGAGCCGGCTGCCTAAATGTATTTCTTCGTTACAACCATAGATGATGGATAGAGAATAAAAAGTAAAGATTATATCAGTACAGTCCATCGGTTACTGGTATGTAAACTTACAACAGTCCATTTGTTACTGACATGTAAACGGAAAAACGCCGCTCATTCATGTCGTTCCAAATGATCAATAGGCTACTGATTGAGTGAGAAACATGGTTTATAGTCCACAGAGAAGATATGATTGACAGTGTTCGAGAATAGGAAGACTGTACCTTCTAAATCATGACTAGTTCTACAGTAAAAAGCATAACAAGAAACAATTCGGATACATTCGTAACACACATGATAGAGGTGAGAAATGTATAGAAAGTTTTCATTTTCAAATTTTACGGCAAATGATCTTAAGGGTAAGTCTAGTTTGCATTGGATGATATTAATAAAACGGTTTCTAACGTTATAGGTTTTGAGGAAGCAGATTGGGTTCATCTGTATTATTACAGACCGTAGTAATTGGCAATTGTAAAGACAGTAATGACTCTGAGGCTCCTTGAAAGCCAGGAAAAAAAAAGAACTGAATTGAAATCGGTTTGATGGGGTCTCAACTGTAATTACTTATTTTGACGTTTTGCTGACCGTGCATCTCAGTATATTTATCTCAGTAATTATCCAACTTGATGCACAAAATTTTTGTTTTACAATAAATTTATTTCATGCCTCTACATGTTTCGAGCACATGTGCTCATCATCAGGAGGTCAAAATTGCATTACACAGCCTCTAGTATCATCACACTGAAACAAGTGAGTGGTCTAAAATTATTAAATACAATTCTATAAATATGAGCAAATAGTAGTAAAATTTATGTGTGAATTTTTCGGGTGTGATTACTGTGTATTACTTACTATAAACATGTTATGTCATGTAGAGGTTATGTTTATCCAGT
>Ga0136643_10007664_pt1 | contig 15648 bp, 7 predicted proteins | sample TergutLab28metaG_FD_96883 | JGI IMG/M metagenome (GOLD analysis project Ga0136643, IMG submission 96883) | Labiotermes labralis P1 segment gut microbial communities from Petit-Saut dam, French Guiana - Lab288 P1 (version 3) (version 3) | ecosystem: Host-associated > Arthropoda: Insects >... | reverse complement strand
GTCAGTGGATTTTTCATTGACATAAAATCCCTCCGATCGCACTATAGCCCTGGGGTCGACTCAGCCTCTAACAGAAATGAGTACCAGGAGCATTTCCTGGGGGTACAGGCGGCCGGTGCTTAAGGCTGACAACCTACCACCATCCTGTGCCGTTGTCATGAAATCTGGGAACCTTAACTTCCTGGAACCCTCTGGGCCTGTCCAGGCCTGTAATGGGACTGCTTTACCTTTTTACTTCTATTCTGTAAATTTTATTAGCTGGTATATCCAGATGGAGACAAATGGAAGTAATATTGCTTAAATAATTTTCCCGCATACATTTCAGAGCAAAGGACAAAAGTTCAGTGCCCACTAAGAGGCCTCGAAGGCCAAGGAAGTCTAAACGAATTTGGCGAATCCATGAAGTCATTAAGCTCTCTCTATTTGTAATCCACGCAACTCTTCTCTAACAGCTCCTCAGAATGAACAAAAACAGCCTTGAGCAATGTGTTAATTACATCAAAGTTAGTTATAAATTATAATTAATAAAGCCGGTTAAATTTTGCTCTATTTTTTTGGGTAAAGTAAATCCACGGTAGAATATTGTGCTAGAAAGTGAAGTGCCACATATTCAACTACTACTTTTTAATAGCATGTATCGGGATAATTAGTCGTTACTAATTACGTAAGTAAGAAAGAAGGACTGACACCTGTTTTACTGCCGGCTACTGAGGAGTAGTCATTACCTCAAGATGAAATGTTTCCGTAATCACGTGTCAAAGGTTGTTTCTGAAGCAACTGTATCCATGGTCAGCAGTAAAGGCTACAGCTGTTACGAAACTGTGTAAGGTAAAAGGTAAAATTATCTACGTCCACGCAACGAAGGCATATGAAAATATGTCAGGCAATCTCCAAACATTCATCATTACATGTCACAACGGTAACCAGAAACTTAAGGTCACACATGATGTGAAAAGTGAACGTCGATACGTTCAGAGCAATATCGGAATGCGTCACACAGTTAAGAATTTTATGAACGCCAGCGGAATCAAGCATCAACTTCAAGACTGCTAGGAAACTTACCTTTTAATTCGTTATTTGAGATAAAGTGTGTAGCGTCATTCTGCATAATAACATTAGATGGGTCGCGTATTGGCAACTTTACTTGATTCAGAAGTTTAAACTATAAGGTAGGCTTATTTCTAATAAGGATTACTTGTTTGTAATTCGTAGGTAAGTTTCACCCTTTTTATAGGCCACGAAGGTTCTTAGGGTAAGTAGAAGTATAGCTCTACTCTTTCTAGGACCTCGGCACTAGATGGGGGTGAGGGGGTCAGCCCTAAGCCCCGGCCATCTCTACCCCCGGGAAAGAATTGGTACCCATTGTAAAGGAGGCTGGGTGGGCTCCAGGGCCGGTCTGGACAGGTGCGGAAAATCTTCCTCCCACCGGGATTCGATCCCCGGAACGTCCAGCCCGTAGCTCAGTCGCTATACCGACTGAGCTACCCGGCCCACGTTTATAATTCATGCCTTATGCAAAAAGAGCAGACTTTAGTTGTGATTTTTTTTTAAAATTTGGATTCTTAGAATGGGGGTTCAGAGCAACAAAATATGGCAGGAGGTTTGACGTCTAAGGACTGCTACTACGTAGGACCCATAGCGTCGGTGTTAGACCGCGATTATAAAGCGTGTCTTGGTTCTAGGAATGGCGAAGTTGACAAATAACTCCTACCTATATTGGCGTCAGTACGGCGGAAAGTTCATTTTGGTGTATCGCAGCACAGTCTAACAGCAGTATTTTCCCAGTCACAATGTACTGTATATACGAATGAACTAACTTTATGAAATGTATTAGAGCTTAGTAATGGAGAAAGGAATAAGAAGATACAAGGAAATGGGCAGATGTTATCTGTGGTGGTGTAAATTGAGTGCACTCAGTTGTCTTGCAGGGTAATTAAATCGGATGCTTTAAAACGGATAATCCAACACAATGGTTATTAAATGGAATGACAGAGTAATTCTTGTTTTTACCGCTGGATTGGCAGATGCTAATTACGTGTGTGAATATATATATATATATATATATATATAATTATATTATTAGTGAGAAAAGTGTAACAAAATGTGGAAAGATTATAGTTGTTAAATTGTGACACGAACACAAGACAACATTTCAGTCATGCCCGCTAGTTCTGCACTGGCTATGAAGATTTGCCACATTTGTAGACTATGTGGACAGAGTTTAATTAATTTTAGTTCCAATGTAACCAGTAGGGGATCGGGATTTATAAGTCAGTATAGTGACTTTGTTACGGGTTGGACAGAGAGGACAGAGGTCGATTCCCGAGAACGGGCAAGATTCTTCCTTCCTTCGAATTTTCCGGACTGGTTTTGGATGCACCCAGCATTCTGTTTCGTTCGCACCGATGGTTTCCTCCGGGAATAAAGTGGAGGACTCGGAAGATAACCACTTTACTCCAAGTAACTTAGTGGACGTGTATTTTATACGACATTTTACTCAGTTTTCTTTAAGAAGAACCGTCAAGAAACCAATGAAGCTGGCCGTTTCACAATACAGATTCGAAACAAGCGCCTTCCGAATGCATGTTGGAAGCATTACTGCATGAGCTGTCATGATGAGTTAAAAGATTTAGGCCTTTAACTTTACTCTTCCTTACACCTGAAAGTTTTAGCATAACTTAGTGTAACACAAGGACAAAGTTTGTGACTGAGTATATTTCAACAGGTCTACAAAGGCAGGAAATATATCTGGTAATCGGCTGTCATATATTGGACCCCATCATAGAATCCACCCACTGTCAACTATACTTGTCTCCAAAGGCATTCAAAGTAAGGATTCGAGTGCTTCCACACTGTAAACTTGGCAAACAGTCAGAATCTGCTTATTTACACTTCCGATTAAGTAAGAACCCAGTCGTATGTACGGTACTAAATTAACAGTCTTGTTTTAGTTGATTTTAGTTATTAAACTTTTCTATCATTGACGAAAATAATTTTATTTACGCAAAAATAAGGATACATTGCGTCAATATACAACACTTTCTTATAAAAAATACATACAGTGCGGATGACACAACTTAAGATAATTTTCTTTACTTTAGAGTCATGTAACTACGCCTGCAGCAGCTCAGAGAGTACAGGGCAGAATGGAGGGATGATTAGTCAATATAAACTCGAAAAGATGTAGAAGAAAGAGGTCTTATCTGATTTTAGGTACTGCGACGGCATTTGTCTGGAGGAACTGAGGAAAGCCACGAAACCTTTAGAAAGGACAGTTCATCTTCGTACCGATTACGAAGTCGGGATCGCCTGTATAAGAAGCAGGAACGCTCCGTATTGACCGTGACGTTCGGAGAGCTGGTGCTGGTTGCTAATGCCATCTCATGGAATTATGAACAACTAACTCACACAGAGACGGGTAATTACTATTTAAATACAGTGAGGACTAAAGACAAATTACCTCACAGAGTGTTTCTGGTTGAACTCTTAACCCAAAATTGACGATCTTCTCCGCCATATTTGAGGATTTAAATAATGTTTAATGGTACATGAGGACATATTCGGTTTAGACTTTCCTGACGAACAAAAGTATGTATTTGTGAATATTACTTGTACCTGCAAAACGATAGATAGATAGACAGACAGACAGATAGACAGATAGATAGTTAGATAGATAGATAGATAGATAATTTAGTGTTTGGTTGATTAGTTAGAGTGTGTGGATGGACAGATGTATGGATTTATAGGTAGGTAAATCGGAAAATCCATACACAGATTCATTGAAAGATATTTCGAATTCGGTATTGTTTATTTCATATTTTTCCTTCGTCCTACTTGCTGATTATCAGCCGCACTGTTGCATCCACACTATGCAAGCAGCTGATAACATATAATCCCAGTTCTAGAAAGCAGCTGACTACAAATGTTATCAGTACCTCCATCAGCGATATGCAATGGTGCATTGTACGGAAATATTTGTGTTTCCTGAAATATAAATGAAGGCTTTAGAATTCTGAAGTACTCCATTTCATGTATTTTCATATATTATATCTTTTTAAATGATTTTGAAAAACCTAAATTCTTCCTGATGATGGTGTGAAACATGCCGATACATGTAGGAGGAACACGATAAAGATATGTAATAAATAAAATGTACGTTCAGTTGGTGTCATTAAAACGTATGTGAAAAAGATGGCGTTAGAAGTCTGTGGCCGTAAATTATAAAATAACGACCATGTAAACTTTTGTATAACTTACGTTTATTCGTTTATTTTATTCGAGAAACTGAAAAATAATTACTATCTCTCTATACCTCGTTATCACTTTTGAGACTGTCACCTTCCGTTTAGAGGAAAAATGTTAGTTCTGAGTGACATCTCTCCTTTAAGATCTGACGCAGGCGCTCTGGATTTATCTATACGTGTTTCTGTTCGACAGGGGTTTCTAAGGTACGTTCAGTCTCGCTGCACAGATAACAAGTACTCTAATTGAACCGAATGATGACTTAGTAGTTTAGATGAAGAGCTGTTAAACGAGACGAGAAGATGAAGCGAACGAGCAGAGTTCTGGAATTGGAAAGAACATCATTATGAAATCAATAAAAGTTTAGTTTAGTGGTCTATTGGGAACTGTTTGGAGCTTGATTACGTCAGGCTTTTCGAAATAGATCACGATGAATTCTCAAGCTGGTAGCAGAAGTGCCGTGGAGAGTGAGACAGAGGCAGAGGGAACAAGACAGAAGGAGATACGAGACTGAACGCAGTCTTGGACGGATTCCTGTTTGACGAATTTTTCGCAGTGTTTACTATTCTAGGCGTAGTAAATGAACGTTTATTGGAAAGGAACGAATTAAAATGGTGCGATGTGCCCCAGTTTGTAAACATAATTGCAACTACCATACAGGGTGCAGAAAATTAGCTTTTCAGCCAAATCTATATGCAATGTCTTTACGCAAGAGAATGCAGTCGATATACTCATCGTGGGTAGAGGCCCTTAACATTCGGAAGGACTGCTGGGGCAAAACTTATAGATTTTGTCAAAAACGAGTCTCTAACATTGCGTGATTTTCTTTTCACTTGTCGCCATTTTTAATAATAATAATAATAATAAACTGCAATTGGGTTGCCACCCGGTGGCAGTGGTTATTTTACATATATACAAAATACGAAATTGGTTACTAATAAATTTAGGTCGGGAGGGCTATAGGATAAGCATGTATTACCAACTTGGAATCTTGGGAACCATCTCAGCATTTGCTTATAGACACAGGCTGTTTCGTTTATACAAGCCTACAGGCAAATTTATTCACAGCTCTAACCACGCAGAACATTGCAGCTAATGTCTGTATCATGTCACAAGCATAATACACGCCTGAATTTAGCAGAATGTATTTTAAATGGAATACATTGGTTACTGATCGCAAAGAAGGAAGGGTCAGCTTTGTCCAGCGCAAAACACTGTCAAGGCCAACTGTAAACTCAGCAGTAGCTATCTGTACCGCACACGGTGCAACGTACCCACATTTATAACCGCAACGGCCCCTACCACGCAGGGTGCAATGTATCCACATTCTAAACGCAACTACACCTACGACATAGGGTGCAAGGTACCCATTCTTGTACACACAACTGCTCCCAGAAAGTCACTGCAACACATAATTCAGACCCTGAAATTTAATGGCTCTCTTTTCCTTCAAGTCATAATAACATGTCAACGTACTGCCTGTGATTAAATGACTTCCTGCAGATATTTTTAGAACTGCTCTTGCACCTAAACATCCGCAGTTGAGACAGATGTGTAGGCTAGTTTTCGTGACAGATCTGTGACGTAGTCATGTCCATTGTGGAAGAATATGGTACGTTCTTAGGATGAGGAGAACTTGTGATTATTTTGTAGGAATTGATTAGCCGGGTGGCTAAATGAATGACGAAATGAATGGATGGCTAATTTAATGAATGTGTCACTATCCGACTGAAAAACTGCCTGCCTGCCTGTCTGACTGACTCATACTAATTTAACTCCTCGTTTACTGGTAGAATATGCTTTATGGGAATTTTGTTCTTTTGACTATGTTTATTTTTTTTCTTTTGTTTAATTAACATCGTCTTCGTCAATACAAAAACAGTTTTCCTCGCCAAATGAATAAACTGGTGAATATCTGAATCTATGGTTCGCTGGCCGTGCAACCTAAGCATTCTAGCTGAAAGAAAGGACATGGCCAAGTTCGATAGTGAGCCCGTTCAATCCAGTTCACTCTACTAATTACTACGAGTATTTGGGTACATTTCAATTTAAGTAAATGTCAGTATGAATATGTTTATTGTTATTAACAAAAATAGAATTTTAAGTACTCATACAAGGTCAAAGTATGTGTTTTATATATAAACAGGATTAAATAAAAAGAATATAAAAATATAATATAAACAAAAGCAGACTTAATTGATTCGCATCACAATAAATTAATATCGAGAAATAGTTTACTCCTTTTATAATAATTTTGCATTTTTTAATATGCTTGCAATACGGGAACATACTTGATCTCATAATAAGAAACCTACATGTGCTGTCTAAATATTTACTATATATAGCCAATCAAGGATGTGGTAGATGGATTTTCAATCAATAATGAAATTGTAATAGATAAAAAGTGAAAAGAAGAGTCCTCTTTCGTATGAATAAGAAGTTTAACTGTTTAACTGTTTAACCACCATACGTTTCTAAATGTACGCCTCATTATGTAACGTATGCGTCGAAATACACAGAGTTTTGTATAAACGAATATTGTTTTTATAATGAAAGTGACAACATTTTGTTTGTTATTTAAGAAGAGTTTCGTTGAATTCCACTGCAGGTTATACTCTACAGTCTCTCAGGACATAGTTGTTGTTTGGCCCATGAAAATTGCTATGCACTATATAAGTTTGCTTCTTTCTCCAAAAGAAGTAAATGGCACTAAATTATCAAATCCAGCTCGTCTTCGTCCTATTTAAAGGGCCAGTAGCTTGAACCGCACGTTTCGAGACTCATTTGTATGATGCGACAAGCATAAGGATAAATGAACCTTTACATTTTACCCTGTCTTCTTCGTGTTCTAAGGGACGGTTTTCCAACACGTTTCTCCATCGATGGCCTGAATGATTTCCTGATTTTTTTTTACGTATTACGTTTGCAGTTTATCAGTCTCTTAGAAGTACAGTACAATCTTAACACTCCTAGATATACTTACATGTAACCCAGTCAGATTTTAATTTCCTTTATTATGCCCTTACTTCTTACTGATTACCCTGCTCATACGCTATGCGCAGACTTGCTTCGGGAAGGGCAAAACCTTCTTATTTTAGTCAGGAACCGACGTCCTAGCCTGAATGAAGCTTCCATTGTTTTCTGTCATTTCTCCAGCCGAGCGTTCGGACTCTTCGTTTAATATACCACGACTGGTTCTTGTTTTTTCTCCCTCTCTCTCTCTCTTGTGACGCTGCGGCCCAACGCGGATCATGGTCTTCTCATTCATGAGGTTTCTTGGTCACACACAACGATGCGTCACAGTCGGTAGGATTTCTCTGGACGAGTGATCGGCTCGTCGCAGAGACCTCTACCTGACAACGCACAACGTTCACAACAGACAAACTTCCATGCCCTCGGTGCGATTCGAACTCACGATCTCAGCAGGCGAGCGGTCGCAGACCTACATCTTAGACAGCGTGGCTACTGCGATCAACATGACTGGTTCTTACACAACATATATTTTACTTTACGAAATATTCTTACAGTTCCAATCTATTCAGAACGAAACCCGCAGTCAGTAGAGTATCGCAGAATAACCTACCAGCGGAGCTACTTCATTTTAAAGGAGAGAAAAAAGTGTAAAAGAATTTATTGATCACCAGATTCGCTTCTTTCTAAGAATGACAGGAAAAGTTTTTGAAGAAATTACCTCTCAAGAGAGCAGAACGTCGTCTTAAAATAATATTTCCAAGCAGATCTATCGTACAAGAATCTTAAAAAATGTTAAACCCATTTGTAGTTCTCACAAGAACTTTACTTTTTTCTTAGAGAAGGAAGAAAATGAGCGTTGTGGAAAGCAAATGAAGGCATAGAGGTGCCTGGTCTTGTGTGAAGACGGCCAAGTTCAACAGACCCGCGCGATCTAGAGGTTACAGAGGGCAAGCTGTTCACGCTCTACGGCCCACAGTTCGAGTCGATAGGTGGCACTCCGATCCAATCTTTTACACCATGGTTAGTGTACTTAAAACTCCTTATTATGCATATAGATGCATCTGCCTATTTATACAAATACTGCTAGCTACACCGGGCATCCTATCACACACAGATATCAACTGCCACCTGCAGAAGGAAACGCCTTATGCATATTGCAAAATTGCGTGTAATTTGCAAGTTAAATTATATTTGTCAGTACATTTTGTGGTAATGAGATGCGAAAGAAATCCTAACAATTTCGCGCAACGTAATAATGATTTTAAAATAAAATATTATTAAAACGTAGCGACAGACTGAATCTGTTTTAGAGTTGATAATTTCTTCGATGTTCAAGCAGTTTCAAAATTGACGGCACAAGAACTTTCATTACCGTGTCTACTAAAAGACGACGCTGTACCCTGTCCAGAGGAAACTGAATTCCATCAGCAACTTATGTTTCCAAGCCAATTTTGATATTAACATGGGACGTATACTTCTGTCACCAGACTTTTCCTGTTCAGACTGTCATGCTGAGGGTTCAAATGTTCCATGTAGTAAATAAACTAACTTAAATATAAGATGGTCCTCTCTCGGTAACAGAAATTATGCACATGGCCGCCGTCAGACATTTCTGGTCTCAATGTAGAAATTAATTTGGGGTCCCCAAGTTGGTGTAGTCCTGAACTGACCATGCGGATAAAACAATATAGAAATTTACATAAAAATTACGGTTCATACAAAATCTCAAATACAACTAGCCTTTTTGGAAGCCTCTAAAATATGGAATTCCATACAGACGCGTAGAGAAAACGACAGACTTAAAAGACCCTAAATACAGAGATAGTATTTAAATATAAAAACCACAATATAATTTGGATATTTTTAACGTAGCAATAGACCTTCAGACACCTAAACGTCCCTCACCAGCTATACGTGGTAATATGCAAGGGTGGACGAATGCGAGTGTTATCCGCGGATCCCGTTGTTACCATTTGTACTGGATCTGCAAAGATTATTTCTCTAACTTGTTGTTAATTTTGATAACTTCATGTCACTCTATTATAGTTGTCGTCATGTACTCGAAATACATGATGATTCAAAAAGATGGACTCAATAGAGCAGTAAACGGTGCCTCAACACACGCCAGACATTTGGTTGCGGTATTCCAAGTTCTCTGCTCGCTCTACGGATTGACTTGCGTGGGCTACGTTCAAAATTCTCTTGAATTCTTTTCACGTTCTCCTCTGATACACGTAAAAATTCTTGTGCTTCATAGTAGCCATTTTGTTCTCAACTGATGCTGCTGGATGACTCTGCACTAGACGAGAACTCTAGTGGTAACACTTTAAAAATTATGACTTTTTCTTTCAAATGCTATGTAGATTATTCCTATATCGCGTATAGTTCAGGAAATATAGAAGTATAAAATTGAGTCCATCTTTGTAAATCACACTGCATATCCAAATCGAATCTTCAGATGTTTTCAGGATCCCGAAACTATATTTGGTAGGTAGCTTATATTTTAGTAAGGACATCTAATACGAACTGTCTTCAAAATCAATAAATCCATAATCTACTTAATTGTGATCAATTTGAAGGCCAATCAGAATCATTGTTCTGTAAGATTCATATATTGAATATGTTGATAATGTTAAATTAATGCTGCTGTGTTTGAAGGTCATGTTATTTAAAACTTACATTTGTGTGAAGCATAGGGAAATATATATTGATTCAGAACTGGGGTTGGCAAATCTTAATGGAAGTGAATTCTTGATACAGATGGAAGAGTAATGCAGAAAATTGCAGTAGGGAACTTCACTGAAATGAGATATGTGATCATTGTCGTGGTGGAGTGCACAATATTTTCGTTGTTTTCGGGATATCCCGGTTCGAAATCTCAGATAGGAATGTGGCTTTGATGAAGGAGGTTTTCCTTGGTGTATGTGTCTTTCCAGGCAAATATCGAAATAGAATACCATTTAGTCCATCGCCATTTTTTTCGAGTTCTTTCCAATTCATTATTTATATACAGTTATCATCCAAAGTTACAAGATTGAATTACTGATAGTGACGCTGAAGACACAGATAAGGAAAATACATAAATTGAAGTGATATATAACTGACCAAGCCGGGCATTTGTGGACGAAAATCATGAATATTGTACGTATTTCCATTAACATCAGGTAAGCCTAAAGATTCGTCTGTTATACCTCGTGGCCCTAGATAAAATGGGTGGCTGAGTTGACTCCAGAATGGTTGCGAAAAATATAGTCTGGTCCTTACGGGTAATAAAACAGCTGTCTTCCAGTTCGTAGTTGGACACCATGCTGACAACATTGTTCTCACTCTCATCCTTAAGAAGTCGTGCTGAAGACAAACAAAGCAGTTTTTTTGACGTTTTGATGACCGTTCATCTCAGTATATTTATCTCAGTAATTAACCAACTTGATGCACAAAATTTTTGTTTTAAAATAAGTTTATTGTAGGCATTAAATAAACTTATTGTAAAACAAAAATTTTATGCATCAAGTTGGTTAATTACTGAGATAAATAAATCAGTGTTGTAAAAATTTCTATTTAAAATTGTCATTTGAATTTCTACTTCCAGATCTTCTGCAAGTCTTTATTCAACGCCAACATAAGATTATACCTGTATTGTCCCGAGAGAAATTTCTCCCACATTCCTTCTTCCTTACGGAGTTTATAACGATGGCTGATACGATTCACAGGAATGCCTTCACACTGAGATGACAAGAAATATCAAGGTCCTCGTTGGTATTGAAGGTTAGGCAATCCAGTCAGCATTCCACGTGTAACCATGAAATTGCTAAGCAGGCTCACATAGCGTGACCGGCGAAAGCATTATTCATGACCTCCGCTCGGGGACAAAGAGGACGAGAGGGGACAGCTATTTCTGTTTAATTTACTGCCTTTCCGTCACTACGATTGCATTTATAAATTCTCACTGTCTATCCTTTCTTCCTGGTCTGTGGCGAAGAGCTTAAGATTCTGTGATTATTAATAGTTTAAAAAGAATAGATCTGTCTCATTTGGTAGTAGACCAATGCTTTATGAAAAGTATCAATTGTACGTTCTGAAGCAATCATGACGATTAAATTGAATGATATCTTCTCGGGTTGATAGCCGTGGTAGGTAGTTAAGTTAGAAGTTTCAAAACACCGATTCTACTTCCATGATCAGGGTTCTGATAGTAGAACTCTGACGAAGCAATCAGTCGACAAAACATGGGTCTACCTTAAACATCTGACGCAGCTGTCAAACGAGAGGAATCTGCCTGAAGCCATTAGTTGGTAATGAAAATAATTCTCAGTAACTTCCATGCCTAACGCCAGCGAGCACCCACTCTTGAAACACTAAAGTCGCTGTGCTAATGAAGAAATTCTTCGTCTTTTATAAAAGCCTAAGGTTCATTATAGTATTTACAAGGATATATCACAGTAGAAAACAGAAGAATAATGAAAAAGAGAGAAGAGAAAAGAGCTGAGAAGAGAGTAGAACAGAAAAGAAGTGAAGAGCAGAGAAGCGTACCATTGTATCTTAAAGACTCGAACACACTGCTACATTTTCTTCATATTTACGCTTTGTTCCTCCACGTGTCTTATTTCCATCGAGCTCTCCACCTAAAATTCTCTATGATATTCTCGTCGCCCTCATTCCTACTATGTAACACTTATACATGTAATGGAGAAAGCAGCTTACGTATTAGTGTGAATTAACATAGGCCAGTTACACTAACTGTTAATTCTAACAACTGTCATTATTATGCAGGCCTACAATTAGATATAGATAGTGTGCATGTAACTGAACTTCATACTTCTTCACTGGTTACCTTAGGCGATATGTGTGAACAAATATATAAACAGACTGCAGAAATAAAGAGAGAAAATCATTGAAGGTTTCGATACTCAAGAACATACCATACAAACAGGAGAATGGAGGAAACTGAACACTGCAAGGCTTCATGATTTGCACTCCCCGCAAAATATCATTAAGTTGCTCAGATGAAGGAGGGCGAGATTAACGGGACACGTGGAAGGAGTGGGAGAGATGAGAAATACATACTGGGTTTTAGTTGGACTACACGCAGGAAAGAGAAACTTGGAAGACCTGGGCATTGATGGGGCGATAATATTAAAATGCATGTAAAAAATAATATGGGAATGTGCGGACTGAATTCGCTTGGCTGAGTATGAGAACCTACAGCGGGCTTTTGCGGAAATGACCAGGAATTGTCGGGTTCCATAAAATGCGGAGTATTTCTTAACCAGCTGAGCAACTGTTAGTTTCTCATGAGGATGTTCTGTTTAATGGAGTTAACATCAGTACATGGTGCGATATCAACTTAGCTTCTATTCGTAATTGTAGAAGGAAAGACGAATGAATTAATTAAAGAAAGAAAGGAGAGAGAAAAAAAGAAAGAATAGAGAAAACTTCGAAAGAAAGTTGTCTTTATCGTTATTTCCAACAATACGTTATTCCCTAAATCCTCTTTTTGATAATTTTTTTTTAATTCCTGAGCTGTAATTTAATTCGTACAGTGTAGCCGTATGTGCCATTCCGAAGGAACTGATTGCGTATCATATTTTATTTCGAATTATTAAGAAATTCCCATAATTACTGCTCAGCCACGTGAAAAATAGTTTTATAGATAAAGCCATCTAGCTACTTAAACTAACCGGTCGAGTATTATACCGGATATGATTTGCCTAAAAAACCTACTGGCAGCGGTGTGCAAATTATAGTTAGTGTGTATGTTGATAAGAAAATTCCTGCGACAAAACTCCAAAGAAATGCGAATATTCTTTCACATATTAATTTCATCCTTGTGGGCTATAGTATTTTAATCACGTGGCTATATATGAGAGAATCTGATAGTGGACTAACCTTGAACTTACAGTTAATTGTGCTTAACATAAAAGATAGAAGTAAAAACACAACAAATGCTGCAACCATATAATCATGTTTTGCGTGCTGACAGTTGTAGTTACTGAAGAAATCACGGACTTGCACATAAGAGTGCATAAATTTACATACTCATTGTTAGATAAGGAATACTTGTAAGAAATATAAACTTAATGAGTGTAAATGAAAAAGTAAGGGTCGTGTGTCAAAAGCTGCCGCAGAGCCAGAAGTAGTCTGCATGAAATGAGCAGTTGAAGGCCATGCAACAAAAAGGTATGGCCAGCGGACACTGATCTTGAGAGTACGTTTTGGAAGTAGGATAATTCGTGTACCGTATTCTACTGCTTTAAAATAAAACATACCGCTGGTATTGACAGTCAATTTAGAGTCTGTTACGGACAGACTTAAGACTAATTACATTACACCTTCAGATTTATAAAATAAGTCCAAAATAGTCATCGTACAGAAATTCCAATCCAAAATTCTCAGAGCCATAGCAAAAGCACCATGGTGTGTAACAATTATACTCTACGTACAGACTTCAACATCCCTTACGTAAGTGACGTCATCCATGAAAGAATCAATAAACATCACAACAACCTGGAAGCCCATCCCAATCCACTATTAGAACCACTATTACAACCTATAAACACTAGGAGACTAAAAAGATGCTTGCCTTTAGACTTACAAGGCGCCTGAGGTGACATCGCTGGATGAATGCCCTACCACGTCGTAGTAATACATGTTATCGTAGCGTACTTTGTGTAATCATCACCTTAACTTACATATTGTGTTTTTTCTGATTGCTAATAAAATTAAAAAAAAAAGATTTATAGTATGTCGTCTGACGACAGGTGGCCAGTGGCCCCCATGTTGTGTAAATTATGTCGCACAAAGTCTGAGATTCTCTCAGTTTTGTTGTTAAAGGTTAATGTCTTCTGGGATGTGACGTCATGTCTTCATCTTCAGGGCCATACAGTGGACATCTTGACCCTAAAGAAGAAAAAGCTGCGATCCTTCCTAATATCTCTAAGTATTTACCAGTTGACACGGTGCGATATTCCTCAAGACTTGAACCTTAAATTGAATTAATCTAATATCCACATGGAGTCATTCCCTGACTTTCATTTTAAGACTCCTTTCATTTTCTCAGTTACCACAGAGTTACCTATTATTTGTATGTAGGCCTAATTTGTATTTTCTCAACCATGGTATAACTCCAACCCGTTTAAACCCGCGTAGTTATAACCTAAAATACTTTGTGAAGAGTTCCAGTTATGAAACTCTTGGCTACATAAATTATTACGCGCTCCTGTTAGTTAATCGTTCTTGGCAATTTATTTTGGATTTCGTTCAGTCCTGGCATTTGCTCAGAATGAGATACCATATTCAATGCAAAAGAACAAACATGTAAAAATGGCAACTGCAGTATGTATATATCGGCAGACAGAATGTCAAAGCGATCTGAGGATCGCGATGAAAAACTAACCTCAAGGCTGCCGTGCCTACTACAAATCCTACACTGACAGGTCAGGTCACGAACCGGGTCCGTTTGTTGAGAGGTGTTTAACCTAGCCACAAGACCGAGGTCACCAGGCTCGGTTACCAATGCGTTTTCCTGTCTGGAAGAAACGCCCAAACAAAGAGATAACAAAAAATATACACTTTTAATTGCTCATGGTTGTTTCAGTACTAAGTGTTAAACTTCCCTTACCAACGCGTTAAGTTTAAATGTTTTAGTAGTGCGAGTCTAATACCGCTGAAGAAAGAAACACGTAAATCTGTAATCACGTACAATTTTGTTGTCTTACCGTGTTACCCATATGCGACTTACGAAGATAGGTATCCGATCCTTCATCACCATCAACATGACGTTGAATGATCAACAGACATGCACAGATTGTAGTAGAAGTCTTACGTGGAGTATCGGCCACTTTATTTACCACCCAGCAGTAAGAAGCAGTATTATTATCTCATTTCACTTGGAATTTATTAAATAATCTACAATTCAATATTCATAGTAATATCGTCTTTCAATTATCACACTTTCTGTTGTTGATTATAATGTATTTATCGTTACATTTTAAATCGGATGTGTCGCCACTATTAGCCCCGTATGATCTGCGAATCTAAATTAAAATAAAATTTGGTAATACACACATTTCTTACTAAGAAGTAAAATGGCAGCGCGGTGATATGAACGTAGAGACATTTCTTGAGCATCTAAGCAATAAATAGAACAAACATTCCCGATTTTGTCGTTACAATGGCTTTCTTTTCTTCCTATCTCAGTGGCCGCGCGGTCGAAGGCGTGGGTCTACGGCTGCTCGCTTGCTGGCATTATGGGTTCGAATCCCGCCGCGGGCATGGATGTTCGTCAGTTTTGAGTGTTGTCAGGTAGAGGTCTCTGCGACGGGCTGATTACTCGTTTAGAGAAATCCTACCGACTGTGATGCGTCGTTGTGTGTGATCTAGAAACCTCAAGAATGAGGAGACCATGGCCCGCGTTGGGCCGCATCTCCACGGGGG
>Ga0136643_10007663_pt1 | contig 15648 bp, 9 predicted proteins | sample TergutLab28metaG_FD_96883 | JGI IMG/M metagenome (GOLD analysis project Ga0136643, IMG submission 96883) | Labiotermes labralis P1 segment gut microbial communities from Petit-Saut dam, French Guiana - Lab288 P1 (version 3) (version 3) | ecosystem: Host-associated > Arthropoda: Insects >... | reverse complement strand
GCATAATGACGCCCGAAACATGTTGAGAAAGTATTGATAATAAACATCTAACTGTTGCATCTTGTTGGTTTTCTCTCTCACTTCACAATTTGCTCACGATGCACGGTCACAGAAACCTAAAGTGAGTACACGTTTCGAACGAAATCCTGAGGAGAAGGCGTCGCTTGGAAGACTTGAACTTAGATGGGACGGTAATATAAAATCAGCTGGCTTAAGATAGGATCCAGTAACGCGTCATTCTCATCACGACCATCCACAGTTGGGTTTTATAAGAACAGGGGAGTTTATTGGCTGCCATTAACTAAGGCTTGTGTCTTTGGGATGAAGTTTGTTCATTTTGTATGGCGGATTTGCGATGGCAGAAGTATGGGTGGATGAAGTAGACGATTTGGAAGTAACGATGTTTCTACCTATTCTTATGCCTATACTATCGCTGAAATGATTTCAGCTGCCCAATTCCACTGCTGTTCTTTTAAAGCCTATGTACAACCAGGTTTAACGTTTAAAAAAATTACGTTTTTGCTAAAAAGGACACCTGCGTGTTCTGTAGAGTTCTCAGAATAAGCAGTGCGTTTTCCTTCGTGCAGGACTAATTTATAACGGAGATGGATTGTGTTTACTGAGCGGTTCGAACTGAATCTTCAAATGATTTAGGTTATCCGTAGTCTCTTAAGGTTCAATTTTCTTATGGTTAAATTAATGATGGTCGTCAACCTAAGCTTTGTCTTTATTTTCTAATATTAATGTCACCATAAGTACACAACTCCTGAACCAATTACAATAAATTGTGACAGTGTATGGTATCAATATAATCAGCGGGAAAGCAGCCAGAAAGCTCAAAATTTCACAGAATACGCGTTGGGTATAAGGCAATTTATAGGTACTCAGGTGATAATTGCAAGAGCAAACCACAAACATAATATAATCAAAAGTATAACTTCGTCTTCAGAGACCAAATCCAGTGACAAATTTAACTTCCCCTTACCTCTAAAACCATTAGGGCACCTGCTCGCCTTCTAATGCAATTTTCTCATCCCACTGTAAACTATAATTCCCGGATCTAACATTTATTGCCTACCAAAGCCGAAGCTCCGCTGTTTACAAACAAACCCACTTTTAACAAAAGACGTAGATCTCTGCAGAGTCTGTCCAGACGGAAACAAGACATTATATGTGGTTTGAATAGAACTGTAGGATAGAATGAGCGTGTGCATATTGGGTTCTTGTAACTGTGTAACGAAAATAATGGACTATTATTCAAGAACATTCAACACTTTAATTCCATAAACCCTGAAATTCATCTAAACTCTATGCAAAATCTCTGTTCTTACGCCGCAGAAAAAAATGGCCTTCTTTATGAAGAACATCGGTAGAAGCAATTCAGCGAAATAGAAATTTCTTGTTCTGAGAGTCGTAGGAAGAGCAGAATCACACTCTGTGGGCAAATATTGCAGTTTTTAAATGTTACAACAGGTGGTCTATATAGTTACCCAAATGAAACGGTTAAACAAAAAAGGTTACACTTTATAAAGTCCCTCTTAAAAGAAATCAGGCTGCTCGTATGAGTGATACATTTGAGATTGCCTCTTAATCTGCTGTTAATGAGAGAGGTCGGAAGTGACAGTATGATGTACACGAAAATGAGGAAGTATATCAATCATACGTTCCAGAAGGGGGCACGCGTTGCTTACTGTTGATGGAAATCCCTTTAAAGAAGTCAGATAATGGAAAGCTACTTAACTAGAAAGTAGTACCTGGTTTAGATCATATCTTCAAGGACTCACGCCTTCATAATTTAGAAAATTGCTACTACATGTATATCATGATTTGTGTGGCAGTTATTTTGCTAGGAGACGCAGCGTAATGGCAATAAATTCAAGCCTTTTTTTAACTCTACACTTTAAGTTAAAAAATGTTGTCATGTTGGAAATATAGTACTTTTATATGGGAAAGTAATTAATCTGGTCTTATATGGTTACTTAAATGTAGGCCTATATAATATTGTCATAACAGGGGGAAACTTCTTAAAAATTAAAGAGATATAGGTCAGTAAATATTAAGTTTACGTTTCAAAATAACGCTTGTTTATTAAAGTGCTGATACATACGCAAGTGCAAGGAGCACAGCCGTGTCTCAGAAGCTAATAGTTCCTCCGCTTTTGAAGAGTTTGCCACGTGCGTATATTCTGGACCAGAAGATCAAATCCACGTCTCAGCCACCTCTTTCTTTAAGACCCTGTTTAATGTTATACTCCTATCTACACCCTGATCTTCTGAGTAGCCTCTTTTCTTAACGTTTCCCATGGATATCCCTCCTCCCCCTTTCGTGCTACATTCCCAGCCCACCTCATCTTCATTTTATGACCCCAACTAAAAAGCTGATGGTGGCCAAAAAATGTTTAAATGAGTTCACTTGGCTCAGCGATGAGCAAACTGAGACCCCTTTACCTTCGCAATGCGGTTAGAGATCTAATTTCAGAAACACGAAGAAAAAGGATACTAAATTTGATGAATAATTATTTAATCCGCATTCACATGAAAGTATTGTTCAGTTATGTATTATTGACAAAAGACACACTTTTCTTACCAAAATATAAGCAGAAGTTCCATCTCACACAACAGTGACCATAGCGCTACTTGATTTCATTGCTTATAAGTTTAGAAACGGAGAACTAAAGAGGTGGCTCAATGAAGTAACTTTATTTTCTTTTTTAGTTTTTGCCATTCCGAAGTGTTTAACACATATATAAATATATAATCATGTATCAGTCAAACACAACAAAACTTTATTATGTTTATTATTGTATTAGGGCTTAACATGTTTCGACTCTTATAGAATCATATTCAGGCCCTTCTAAGATACAGATCATTACTTAGCAATGTTTAAAATGCGCTGTGGGATCCTAAATACAATAACAAACATAATAAAGTTTTTTTCTTATGCGTATTGGACCGTGCATCATCTTGATATTTGAATAAAGGTTGACCAACTTGATGACACTTGCTTTATTATCTACTGCTCAACATGTTTCGGATGTATTAACATCCGAAACATGTTGAGCAGTAGATAATAAAGCAAGTGTCATCAAGTTGGTCAACCTTTATTCAAATAATAAAGTTTTGTTGTGTTTGACTGATACATCACTATATATTTACATCAGTGAAGTAAGTTACAACACAGCAGGCGTCTATAAGTAAAAGTCTCTGGCTCTTACGTTCTTATCGTTTCCACAATCACGGTTTACGACTTTCAAATTTTATAAGATTAATTCAAATTTTGAAAGGTTAGGTTCACTTACTTCTTACCGCCCCAAAATAATGATGACTTGGTTCTATCATTAAGCATATACAAGTGAAGGCCATTCAGAGTCAGATTTCAAGAGCATGTGCGGGAATTTAAATACAATAGCAATAGATCAAAATTCGCCCAACACCTTATAGACTATAAACATGCCATCGGAAACATGGAAGACGTAATGGAGGTCGTCCACGTGATAAAGAAAGGTAAAATGCTGGACACACTAGAAGGCTTCCACATATACATAGAAACCAAAGCCGGCAACCAAATCAATGACAAACTAACGGTCAGAGAAAATGCAATATTTGAAACCATAGTACAAGAAGACCCTTACAGGGGAAGCACAGCTCCACCGCAACCGAACAGCTAAAAATAACTCAGTCGAGGGAAGCCATCCACCCCCGCAAGAAGGGTAAGCTACAGAGGGACAGAAGTCCAACCCAACCCACCACGACACCAAGGAAACCGGCAACCACCTCACAAAACTGTGAGTAATACAACTTTACAAAACTTACGCAAGCCACAATACTCACACTATCATGACAGAATATAAAAATATCCGATTTCACAACTGCAGAAAAACGAGGCGCAACCGTCCCATAAACAGAAAGCAGAAATATACAGAAGTACAAGTGGACGGAAAACCCCCTCCCCCCCCCCACTCCAACGGAGAGCTCCAAAAGCAGAAGAACAACGGACATAAGTAGTTTTTGCGCACGCCACACACATAACCCTACTTACAATAACACAGTAAATATAAGTCACATTGTGTATAAAAAAACCGCAGCAAAAACACTGTAAGCCATAAGGGATCCCAAATGCGCACAACCACCCTGTAAAGCAATAACGGTTCTTAGCTTAGCCTTAAGATGACTATTGTAAGTCGAAACATGTTGCATTAGTATTATATTCTAATACAGTGGTGTTGACGGTAATATATAGTAATAAAGTGAAATATACGGGTATTATTTATACATGTGGCCGGTAAATACATTTCTCTTTTCACTGGAGCCTCTTCTCCAAAAAGTCCCTCACCACTGACTTAGCTCAACAGGCTGAAGTTCCACACGCCTTTCCTGATGTATGCATGTAAGTAAGACAGCACGTGGAAGACAATCATGCCCGCCGGAGAAACTAGTCAGGACAGAGGCGCGTGTATTTGGGGAAGTAACGGCGCATGAATAGGAAATGCTCCTCCGAAGATGACTCACGTACTTATGACTACCCTCAAAATGGAAAGGCATAAATCGTGACATGATTCTATTAACCGTTTGATGCCCAGTGAACTATATTCACTACCTGCTTTAACATTCGTAAAGTGCATTTTGACCACAAAGAGCAGCTACGTGTTTCGTACGATTTCTCTTAACACCATAAACCATGTGGTCTCTGTGAGCCAGAAAATGAAGTTTTGTGTTCGATTATAAAGTAAAGTAAATGATTACAGGAATATACTACAGAAAATAAAAAAGAGGAATGTTAACTGGCTTGGTCACATCTTGCGTAGGAATTGCATTCCAAAACACTTTATTAAAGGAAAATATAGAAGGAAGGATAGCTATGAGGGACGACGAGGAAGAAGACGTAAGCAGCTACTGAATGACTTTAGGAAAACGAAAGAATACTGGAAACTGAAAGAGAAATTACTAGATCGCACCCTGTGGAGCACACGCTTTGGAAGAGGCTATGAACCTGCCATAAGATAGACTATTGAATGAATGGACAAATGATGAATGAATGACTGACTGATGTAGATGAACGTCAGTTTTCAACGAATTGAAGATAATTATCCATTTCAGCCAGAGATTCTGTCCCATTACAAAATAAAGGCAACATTACATTAATATTATTAACATAAACTCGACTTTGTAAGACTCATCCCCACATCTTCACTACAGCTTTTTTACTATCGGTAACATTTGTAATGTTATTTCCTCATTATCAAGTCGGCACATATACATATTTTATCCAAGTCATTTCCGTCGTGTTTTTCTTTAACATTCTGCTGCTGTACATGTATTTTGCCCTGTGTATTCAGAACATCTGTAACGCGACGACAGTTATAATATGGCTCGAGTCCGAGTGATCAGCCATGTTAGCCTATGAAATTCGCACTGAGATAATGTAAAACAGTTCAATTTGCTCTGGAAATTGTACTTCAAAGGGCTATCACGTGCAGATACATACAACAAGACTTATTGTTGTGAACATAACTTAATATATGTTACAATAATACCGATTGCTGTCGTACAGCAGAAAGACATCTGACCAGCATTCTGAACGGAGTGTGTTCGAATTCCTTTGACATAGAATATTCTGTAGTTGATACAGTATCACAAAGTACGTAGGTACACAGAAAAGGACATGAATGGGCTCTGAGACCGTTTCTTCTCTTTGCTTAAAATTTAGAATTAAAAAAGAACTTTACAAATGTGAAGGGAATAAGTAAAATTTCGAATGGATACTTTTCCATATTCATTCTTTCCGATTTAACACACTCCAACTAACCTTAATATAAACTTACTGTCAGTGTAACCAAGGCTAGAAAATAACCTGTCTATGTTCTAAATTAAACGTTATACCTCTCGGACATAAATTATATGTACAAACGTTCATGATATAAACTAAATTATTTTTATCGTTGCAACGTGTGTTTTGTAGTTTATTTAAGTAACACGCCAACAAATGCACATATATAGTCTTTAATAATCTAAAGTTTACATTAAAACACTTAAAACGCTCCTACAGTTTAAAACACTCTGTGATGTACTTCATTATATTAATTTGGTGCTGCCACAGCACCAAATTAATATAATGAAGTAAATCACTGAGTGTTTTTAAACTGTAACTTTAGCAAGGAACAAACTATGCTCCCTGAGGATGATCATTTGATCGAAACATGTAGGAGCGTTTTAAGTGTTTTAATGTAAATTTTAGATTATTAAAGACTATATATGTGCATTTGTTGGTGTGTTACTTAAATAGACTAAATTAGCTTTTGCTAATGATCTTCCTTATTTAATTCACTCTTGCTAACTTGAAGCTGTCGCCATTAATATGAATCATGTCTAAGTTTAAGCTTGCAGGAAATACTGTATTACACCGATCTATGTATTTAGTTATTTTATATTTCATTATGACTTCAACAAAACTTTTTTTCAAGAACAGTTATTATTTGAACAGTACAATGAGTGCTTTCTCCAACACATAATCGGAAAACGAACGTAAATCGTCAATCCGAGTACGTAAGAGAAAGATGCTGGTAGATCGGTATTCAGTTAAGCCAGCTGAATTTAAAGGACCATGTTCCATTCGTTTTTGTAATAGCGTCTGTTCAATAGAAGTATGAAGTTCTTTGTGAGGTGAAAAAATGGTTGAGAACAGATCTGAGCTGCATGTAAATTAAACTGTATGACTGGCCGATGCAAACCACAATTTCATTCACCCTCACAGTGTTAGTCAAACGATTAATTAAAAGGATAGACGAAACGTCTGCAAAAGATGAATTTATTTTTTTCGCTACAGGTGTCGTGCTTTTCTATGGATCGCCAGTCATTTTCTTATAACTGTCAACTGGTAGCTTATTATTTATAGTGGGCAACATGTTAACTTAGTTACAGATATATGCCATTTGAAATATTTGGATTACGAATGCCATTCACCTTGTGTTTTTATATCATTTTACAAAACATTGTTTCGGAGAAACCTCTCTCACAGTAAGTAACTAAAACTATTACATCATGCTCTTTAGAAGTATCACCCCAATTTACAACCTAACCCCTCAATTAATACGACACTAAAACATAGTCTTAACATTCATGACTGCTTCTCACTGGTCAGAGATTCGGTTCATACAGCGGAAATAACGTTTTCTCCTAACATTAATGAATAATTAAGAAATTATTATAAGTATTTTTATGTATTCTCGGGCACCATAAATTCCTTCCACTGTATTAGGACATATAATTGTGGAAACGAAGTATATTTAATCATGGTGCACATACGGGGTGGAACTACATGCCAGTGCTCTATAAGCTACTCCATCACACTAGAAAGGTAGGAGGATAAAGATATGGCTCAGTCTAAGAAATTAAGTCTATCACAGTTTACCTTTAAATTTATCTACGCATGATTCTTGGGAATTCTAAAAGAGAATTTGATAACCTACGTACAAACGTGAAGTGTTTAGAAGTTGGGGGATGGCAAAAATTTCGCTCTTTCGGAGGTTGAAGAAAAGTGAGCGACAACATAATCAGTAAAGTAATGCAAAGGTAAGTGGTAAAGCAATCCTTGTACAGGCCTGGACGGGCCCTGGGTGTTGCAGGAGGTTAAGGTTCCCAGATTTCAAGACAGTCAGCACATAAAGGTGGTAAGGTTGTCAACCTTACGCACCGGCCGCCTTTACCCCCCAGGAAATATTCCTGGTACTCATTTCTGTTACAGGCTGAGTCGACCGCAGGGTCATAGTGCGGCCAAAAGGATTATGTCAATGAGAAATTCCAATTAAACCATCGGGAATTGAACCCGCGACCTTCCGGCTTGAAGCGCAGTGCCTCAACCAACTGCGCTATCGCATGACTCGCAGAAAATTAATATATGCCATAAAACAGTAATAAAAGTAACTTCAATACTTAAACAAGCATCAACGAAAGTAATGTGACGTTAGCAATGAAAGGTGTTTCCTCTGGTTACGAGACTCAGTTTCACATTCACACACAACACATTGTAACTTGAGGAGGAGGAGGAGGAGAAATGGAGGGAGGGAAAAGTATGATGATGATGATGATGATGATGATGAAATATCAAATTTTCATATTGTTGTAAATGGTAAAAATAGTGTCGTGTATTTAAGGTTTTAAATTTAGTTGCCCTTTATAATTCATTGTTGATAAAATATTTAATACGTAATAATATTCTATTGTAGTGTAACAATACACAGACAAAAAAATCGCCGGCTGAACGAAGTCACCGTCTTGAACGTTTGTACTTCTGCATCAGCCTAACGAATCCTCCAAGTTCACGCCGTTTAACGCCGTTTAACAATACTGTTAAAAGTAAATAAACCAAATACACGCTTATAAACATTCACCGTCCGTCACTAAACCTTAAATTCACTGTGACCCAAATCTGGTACCCACTACACCAATCCGTAGTTTTCTGTAATAGCCGTGACTATCAGTGAGCCATCTTACAGGCGACACGTGCAGTAAGTGGAAGCATTAGCAAATCACTATCAAGATATTTCTGTTGGAAGAGTAACACATCACTCACTCTGTTGTCGGATGCAAGATGACAGTTTCACTGGCGGCACAGTGCGTTAGAGAAAACTTTATCAGCAATTTAAATGCTAAAATAACCGGAAGGCTGAAACGAAAAAGCTGTAAAGCACAGAGAGATAGCCTACATCAGAAGTAGCTCATCAAAAGACTTTTAAAAGTGGGCGCCTAAAGTTACGGTTCTTTTTTGTCCGATTTTAACCAAAATTTGTTTCCTGCGAATGTTTCGTGAAAAGTAATATCAAATATAATGAAAATTCTTATGGTGGTTTTCGAGATGTTAGAGGGGCAAAGACGGACGGAACTATCTGCATACGCGCTCAAGAGGGATGCGAAAACTGCACCCAGCTGATGGGCCAGTGAGGCCCGAAACATTTAGGAGATGACGTAGCATTATTGTAATTCTGACGAATTGAGTGCATTTGTTGATTTACATTGTGAAAACTGCATCATAATGAACGGCATTAAAAGTTAAAAATTCGTTAGAATATTTTTGTCAGACTACCAGGCCTTCCGAAATGTCGGTCCATTTCCACCAGACTAATGAATGCACCATCCTAGAACACATTAACATTCAGGAACACCTCACTAAAACCCCAAATCAAGCACGAAATTATATATATATATAATTCTGAAAGTACAAAATTCCCACATCGCTCGATGTCGCTGCAAATATTCGAACTTCTCCTGACAAAATTACACACAGTCCGACTGACCGCATTTTAGTGCTATATTTGACACCAAAGCTTCTGAGTAGCTGACTGTGATACTGGCCACTGTTTTGAGTTGTAAATATTAAGAGGGAGATTTTGAAACAGGAATCGAAAAAAAACGCAAACGTTTGTTTTCAAAAAACGGCAGCTTACTTAATTATTCATTGGGTATTCTAAAATCCCAACCTAACCTTGTAATTTCACCCATATACAATCGCCAATGTGAGGGACATAAGAAATTTACCCCTGAAATTGTGGTGTGCCTGATAAGAACAGGATAGACAGCTTTTCATAAGCGGCACTACCTTGAAGTCACTGATGTCCCTCTTCACAGGTTTTATAATCCGCTTTACTGTGTTCCCAGTGGCTCTTTGCATCTGGCAGTGCTGAACTGAGTAATTACAGGTGTCAGGATCTTAATCCACTTCCTGCGTTGTCCCACTGCTGTGACAACTTCGTGCTGTGTTTATCCGTTCGCTAATGAAACTAAACGCAGAAGGTCGTTAAATTTTAACATGTCTTTGGACGTTAACTCAGAATGACGTAACATTCTATAACACAATCTTTATCGTGAGGGTATATAAGCAAGTATCCTCTAACAGAAAAATCCATCCAAATTTCCCCTTTGCCAATGAAGTTTAATGGGCTGTGTACGTAACCTCTTTTATGCTCTACATTACAGGCCAAATTACAAAGCAGGAATTTCGCCGTGGCTTTTAATAAGTGTTTGATAACTGACTTCTATAACATATAATAAGATTTAATCTTATTCCGTTAACATTCGTTTGAATTTTATGATGAACCCTGAGATTCCTCAAGGTAATAGAAATTTTATTATGATTACAACTAGACGCAAATGAATAATTTTATGTTCCATTATAGCTTTACCGTATACGAAGCACAAGAAAAGAGGGCATTTCCAACTTAACCTACCACAAAAATGGACATACCAGAGAAAAAAGAGGTTAAAATTTGGGCATGTAAATAGTCACAACTTTATAAAATACAAGCCCCAATAAAGTTTCTGTGCTACTAGTTATTTACATTTCATGAGCATAAAATTCTGAATGATGGGTTTCTTGATCATATTTCTCGTCGAGTTCAAATTGTTCAGAATTTCCGCGCAGACGTTTGCCCATACACACCGCAGGTCAAATACTGAAAACATATTTTTAAACGGAAAATCGTATCACAGTCGCGTATTTCTGAATAAAGTAAAAGAATTACTTTTTTCTCGTTTTATAAGTTGGTGCCACTAAAATATGCAAAACCTCTGCGAAATAACAGTCAAAAAGTCGGATATTTCTACGAATTTAAATCAGGTAGGCCATACTCGTATAATGAGACACTGTGGCGCGGTCGTGTAACCACTGCTGGCATGGAAAGGCAACAGTGCTTCCACTTGTATTATTGACGTAGTTACGGTGCTGTCAACAGTGTAACAAAGGTTGAAAGCGTTTCCACAGAAGCACATAAATGCGTTCTCCGTATTATTGCGCTACACATGTCCCCGTCAATAGCACGAAGCACACGTACGTCTTCATGTAAAGTGCCTGATATTTTTGTCCGATTTTAATAAAATTTGGAACACCTCGACAGATTTTCCTAAAAGCCCCCAACATCAAGTATAACGAAATACATCCAGTTGGAACCGGTCTGATACATGCAGAAGACAGACAGACAGACAGACGACAAAATAGGGGCTTTTTTGCGACATAAGCGAGCGCACCCAAAATCTCTGACCCTAATTAATGAATTTGTTACCACATTTTATGGGAAACACTATAAACATACTTAGGTTTTCATGTCAAGTGCCCCATATTGTTGTATGCCTTTAACCAAATGTGGAGTTTTTCGACAGATTTTCGTTTTAATCCCAGTAATAAATTTCACGAAAATCCTTACTGTGGGAACCGCACTGACACATGCGGACAGACAGACGGACAGACCTCAAGAAGCTAATAGTCTGTTTTCGCTATTTGTGTGTAGGCGCCTAATAACCCGTCCGGACGGAAAATTTTGTGTCGAAAAATAAGATATGTCTGGAAGAAGCAGGACGTATGCTAGGCTAAAAGATACAAATTTGAGGCTTTTATTATGTTTACTGAAATACTTATGATAGAAAAATGTTATGCATGTGTCAACACAACGCAGCATATATGCTGCCACAACACCTCTGTTACAAATACGAATTGAATTGTGAATACTGTAACATAACGTTAGCAAGGAACAAAGCTCCCTGATGATGATCTCACAAGATCGAAACATGTCGGAGTGTTTTAAAATGTCTTAAAAGTGTTCCATGTGAAATTATATGTGCATTCGTTGGTTGATAAATTGAAGTTAATATTCCTTTTCATAAATTTGCCATCGCGCTTAAATGTGTAACTGCAATGCAGCAGCAACTTCTTTGAGAGGCAGATTAAACCTTGTATGTATCGCGAAAGTTCATTACCTTCTTCACAACATTCCGCCAATGTACCCTGTCTCGATTCTGCTGAACGCCGTGTATTGGTGCAGTGACCATTTAGTCCATGTAACGTATCTACATATCTGGGATTTCGCTAACATAAATGAGAACGTTAAAGTGAGCGAAGTATGGGGAATGACTGCCAATATAATGCCATTATAAAGCCTATACATAGGTAACTTAATAATACGTCAAATAGTCTCGATGCTATACAGTCTGTATTAATGATAAGGTGGTTCAGTAAACTTTAAATTATCGGGGTTTCAAAGGAAATTACTCAGCGAAATTAGTACAAAAAGGTCACATATAACCCAAAACCGAATGTAAATTACGTTACAACGTATTTTCACGATGAAAGCTTTCTCCTATTGGCTCTGAACATTTCCCGACTTCTCCTCTTATTCTACATATTTTTTTGGCTGCTCCTCTGTCATCGCTCCTGAAAACGTACAACATGCTTTCTTTTGAAACATACCGCATACACTAAATTATTTTTATTTTTTTGGTGTTTTATCTAAAGCAGTTCTTTTTATACCATGTAATACTTGTAATGAATACATACGCATTCAGTGCCTGAAGCGGGTGTTAATAAACCGGCACTGGATTTGTTTTTTTATTTTTTTTTATTTTAATGCTCTATAAACTTGAAAAAGCTTTGCTTTTTTTAATGAAATTACGGATTTACCTGTAAGCATATTTGTTCTAAACATGACGTTTGACACAAAATTTAACTGATACAAAGTCATACATCAATCAGCTAATGTTAAAAATATATTAGCAAAAGTGTAGACAGTGGTACTTTAAATGCAGTGAAATCATAAACGTTGTACGAGTCAGTTACACTCATTTCCCTATAATACAGTACAACACAAATAAGAAATAAGACAATAATTCTGAGGTGTGCCATCTCCGTTGTGTGTTTCAACTATAAGGTGAGGTAAATTCAATCAAAAACAAAACTATGAATATATGCCTGAATGATGGTGTTTATTAGCAATAGAAAACTACATGTTTGGGCCTATAGCGGCCATCATCAGGTTTTGACAAATTTCTTGCTGTAAGAGTTATATACAAAATGCATAAAATATGCATATTATATATAACTCTTATAGCAAGAAAGTTGTCAAAACCTGATGATGGCCGCCATATGCCGAAACATGTAGTTTTCTATTGCTAATAAACACCATAATTTAGCCATATATTCATAGTTGTGTTTTTGACTGAATTTACCTCACCTTAAAGAAATAAGATGATAAGTCGTGGGAAGGTTTCAGGTTCTTCATTGTGAAACGATCAAGAACTGCACAGCAGGCATGATTTATAGATCATTTTACTCCTTTGTGCTTAGTTTCACAACGACAAAGGCCGAGACTGCTTCGGATAGGTCAGACATGCCCCTAAAGCTTTAATGTTGGCTTCCAGTTGTGCTTTGTGAATGAATCTCAATAGAAAGTACTGCAGTTTTTCAGTCCGCTCAACAGTCTTTATAGTATCACGCAAAGTTGCATATTACAGCAAGTTTCGCTGGTTAGACATCTGCAGGTTTTATTTAATTCGTTTCTTTAAACGCGGTCGCAACATTGCGAAAACTATTAGCTTCGTCACGTGTCTTTCCGTCTGTCCGTCCGTCCGCATGGAACAACTTGGCTCCCACGGGAATTGTTTTATGAAATTTGGTATCTGAGAACGTTTCCAAAATTTGTCGAGAAACTTCAAATTTCATTACACTATGAAAAGAATAACGGGTACTTTACATGAAGACTTGTGTACATTTATAATAATATCTCGCTCATTTCTTCTTAGAATAAGAAATATTTCGGAGAAACGCTGTAGAGAAAATCAAAACACATCTTTTATTATTTTCAATAATTTTTTTTTAATTTGGTGCTTTTTATGAGATAATGTGGAAAAATACTGCAGGCCAGATTACAATATAACACGGAGCATGCTGTATACCTAAGGCCACAAAAACACACTCAGAATATATAACATTTATTGCTTTTCCGCTGCAACATTTGTTATCCGAAGGCGCCTCTAAAAATTATTTACATTACATTGCCTGTCTTTTTGATTATATTTCGCTCAATTCTTGTTATAATGAGAAATGTTTCATACAAGAGTTGTAGATAAAATCGAAACACGCATTTTATGTTCAGTAACTTTTTTTAAAAAAAAATCGTGCTGTTTATGAGTATTGTGGAAAAATGATGTACAGCCGGACAGGCCACAGACGACAGTATGGCGCATGCGCATTTCATGCTGGACAACTAAGGCTACAAACGCACTCAGAATACGTGCACAGTGCACTGTACATACACCAATAACGACTGGAAAAATATGCAGCCACACGACCGAATTGATTTGGAACGACGTTTTTAACTAACTGTCTTAATGATTATAACTTCAGCAAAGCATAATAATAAGCTCCCTGATGATGGTTTGCTAAACCGAAACATATAGGAGCACTTTTATGTAAATTTTTAATGTAAGTTTTAACATTTTTCTAGAACAATCTAGTTCCGCATTCAGTTGGAAAAATAAAGGCTGTGAAATTACCAGTCTCTCTTGAATTACCTGAGTGATACTTTAATAGGTGAAGTGCCTCTACACACATTACTTAAAATAGTATTTGGACTGGATTGACAAGTGGACAGGTTATGTTCTTTAAATAACTCCAACAATTCTAAACTTGTATTACTCAGGACACGTTTAAAGTATCGATAAGAAACAAAAATCATGTGAAGGAACAATTCAAGAATTGTTACAGTAATCTAATAACGTCCAACGTAAGGACCAATACCTTCGTTAGCAATATTAAACTCTTATTCGACATCTTACCACAATTTTTGGAGAATACTCGTGTCAGTTTTTGTACGGGTCTGTACCATCCTTGCCTTCGGCTCTTCTAGAGCTCTTCTAGTTGTGTCATCAGAGGAAAGGCGCACAAATTGCCTTTAACCAAACACCAAACAAAATCCATACATACAACACTTGCTGATCTCTTAGGCCTTTCACATAACACTTGAACTAAACAAACATCCAGAGCTTACGTGGGGGATCCCCTCGTACTTAACCCAAAACTTTCGTTGCACTGTCACAAAGGATTTATTCTTTACAAATACCAAACTCAAGATATAAATTTTCCGGCCCGGAAGCCATTTTGCTTTGCTGACAAATGAAACACCATCTAACGAGCAGCGCGCACAACATGCTGAAAAACAGACGCCGAACTGAAATGTTCCTAGTAGCACATGTTTCAGCTGAATTTAAATGTGTTCTGAATATTATACGAATACAATTTTAAAGATCCTTAACAGTCATTCTGCATGTAGAACTGTTTTCCAATTGCTTTACTGCATAGAGGCCAGTAATGAAACGTTATTACGTAACTGAGTAGATCTTCCGGTTTGAAACCTCACTGTTACTAGTGCGGATTTGGCAACACTTTCCAATTTTATTGATTTCTCTGATCTAGCGTTTCTGACGCGAAAAAAAAAATGTTATGGCTGCACTGATGATTATAATGTTGTCGCTTTGTGAAAAAAAGTAATGTGGCTATTGCCAATAACGTAAGGGGTACTCAATTTTGAAAGTGTAAATGTCTAGATACTGACTTTGTCCAGGGCGTGTCAAAAAACAAAAAGCCTGTAACTCAAAAGACACTCATAACACTCCAAATCATTGGCCGTGCCGTAGCTCAGGCGGTTACTAGGAGAAGGTATGTAGTCAAACACAACTTAATCACTGAGGTGTAATTTAATGAATGTGATGGAAAACAACTACATGTTTCGGCCTGTGTTGGCCATCATCAGGTTGTCTATGAAACTTAAGGGCTAGCTATATGCATGCGCGCGCGCGTGGTGTAGAGATCTCTACATACGCGTATGTAGAG
>Ga0136643_10007660_pt1 | contig 15650 bp, 7 predicted proteins | sample TergutLab28metaG_FD_96883 | JGI IMG/M metagenome (GOLD analysis project Ga0136643, IMG submission 96883) | Labiotermes labralis P1 segment gut microbial communities from Petit-Saut dam, French Guiana - Lab288 P1 (version 3) (version 3) | ecosystem: Host-associated > Arthropoda: Insects >... | reverse complement strand
ATGATACCAGAGGCTGTGTAATGCAATTTTGACCTCCTGATGATGAGCACATATGCTCGAAACATGTAGAGGCATGAAATAAACTTATTGTAAAACAAAAATTTTGTGCATCAAGTTGGTTAACTACTGCGATAAATATACTGAGATGCACGGTCAGCAAAACGTCAAAATCCTAAACTTGTAGTCTTGATCATCCCTGTTTGTCATACAATACAAATCATGTCCTTTAACATGAGACTTTAAATTATTAAAATACTTGATACTGATACTTGATACTATTCCAGGGAAAGTTAATAAATCATGAAATTAAATTTAACCCTGATTATCAAGAATTGTGGCAAAATGTGAGGTCTCTGAAGCGGAAATCCGTAACCGAAACAGCGTTTTGAGCTGGGAGAGTATGCAATCGTCCACTAAAATATATTATTTGCACTGCGACCGCACATTCGTTTTACGACGAGCCCTACAAAGCAAATGCCTTGTTTAACTTTTTGTGTCTGCCTTTCTCTCTTGTTTTTTGTAGACTGAGCCTCATTATGGCTCAGACTGAGTGGGATGACACGAATACTCCTCACCCTAACCACTCGACCTTTCAACCTTGGGGTAAGTACACTCCACCTACATCACTATTTGTTCAGTACGCCCGGCTGCCTGAACAGAGCTGACTGTTCCGTAATGCTCAGAGCAGTTAGCAACAAAATATTCACAGCGGCTTGCATAATCAGACTTTGAACCATTCGTTCACTTATTATCGCATGAGGAAGAAGAGCTTTCAATTTCGAAATTTCTGATATATTTTTGGTGTAAAAGTGAAAGTCAGTTAGCAGATGTAGTTAAAACGTTGTAGTGTGACGTAATGAGAGACGGAAGAAATTTCGAATGTTCGACAAAGGGGGAAAGCCATGGGAAAAATGTGGGACACCATGTTTCAGGGTGGTAGAAGAAAAGGCATTACGTTCCTACAAGGTTTTACATGCTTTATCTATTTGTCCGTCTGGTTGTAGTAGCTTCAAAATAATGGTATTAGAAAGGTCCACACCGCTGGCTTGAAATAAGGGGGGCCCAATTTTAATTTACTTGTCGTGTATAATCGTTACGATACTCTGGTGGTCCTTAGAACAATGGGGTTTATTCTAATGAATGTAAATCGAGTAGACTACACAAGGTGTCACAGATAGGAACTGTATAAGTAAGTAATGACCTTATCAGTGATATGTAAATTCGTCAAGCCAAGATAATGTTCGAGGGAAAATTATTGAGGGTAGAATTGAGGTGCCTGGGAGGTGTTTAGCCTTGTGTTTTTTTTTCCAAACGACACCACGGCAACAACTTATCTTCACTTAAAATCTGCCGTAGAGATGTTCGTTCGTCAAACTGTACCAAGAAACGTGAAGTAATCTTGGACTCACAACATTCACCGCCTATGTCTGTAGATCACTAGCGTCTTACTTTTTCTAAGTAATGTGCAAATACCGAGGCCTTATGTATCATGCCTGTCATTAAGACTAAACGTGCAATGATGTTCAGGGGAAGAATCGATAACGAGCGCGACAAAATACATAGCTTTTAATGCTAAAGTAAGTCGTAAGTGCAGTTACCATTGGTTTGTATATGTGGCAGTGACAACAACCACAGGTTCGAGGACCATCGGGCCTCCTAGACAGTGGGCACCGCGATAAAGCAGAAGGAACGTGAAGCTGACCATCCAAACTCATTATTGAGCGAAATTCTGTCCCTGTCCACAAAGAGTGTTGCCATGAGTTTTTTCAAATGTGTTATTTAAAGACGCTGTTAGTTGCTAAGATAAAAATAGGATCAGTGATAAATGATTAGAGTGTGGAACACTGACAGATTAACACCGGCTGGGAAAAAATCGAAGTAGAATATAAAGACCTGTCAAAATGCCGCTTCTCCGCAATAAATCCCACGTGTATTGGCGTTGAACCGAACTCGAACATCCGTGGTGGGAGGCCGGCGACTACCCACGTGAGCCATGGCACGGTCCTGTTGAACAGATAGGCTAATGTTAACTGGAGGTTGTTTGAACGTGCATCTTCCTCATGAAATAAAGCGAAATGCCAACTTCATGCAACAAGGTAATTTTATTGATGTATTCATAGCTCGACATGTTTCGGGTATATACGCCCATCATCAGGAGCATTAGATGTTGAGTTGCAGCATATGGTTTTCTGCACCCAGTTTGTAGATGGGTGGTGGTCTTGAGAGCTGCTGCGTTGTTCGTATGTACGGTGCGGATGGTGCCGTGCGGCACCATCCGCACCGTACACATGACCTACGCAGCGGTTCTCAAGACCATCACCCACCCAAAAACTCGGTGCAGAAAACCGTATGCTGCAACTCAACATCTCATACTCCTGATGATGGGCGTATGTACCCGAAACATGTCGAGCTATGAATACATCAATAAAATTACCTTGTTGCATCAAGTTGTTATTTCACTTTATTTCATAGGCTAATGTTGTTTGCAATAGGGCAACAAGTCACAGAATTTCAATTAAAAATTAATAATGTGCAAACAAAAAAATATATTGCTTTTACGAACTGCACATTTTCAGTTCATGAATACTATTTATTTATCATTTTATATTTCTATGGTAATTTTGTGCATTTTCGCTTTTCTCTTTCCTGTTGATTTTGCAATTTTTTTTTGTTTGTCAAATTCGTGGATATATTGAAGACTTCTTATGACATAAGGTCCCTTTCTCTCTCTTAATCGTGTCCTGAAAGTATCTTAATCTGTCAGTTAGACTATAGGCTTGTTATAATCTCGTGTCAAACATTCTTAAACGCTGTTAAAATAATCACTCAATACGTTACTTTTACAATTTTAATTTATACTTGTATTTCTCTCTTAGTATTTCTGTCCTCTTCGTCTTTGGTGCTGTGTCTTATTTTTGGCCATTATTTCTCCTTGAAATATATATTTTTTACTTCTAGTCTTACTTGTAGTTTATTCGTTTGAGTAGTTTAACAGGCCGTCAGTAAATCAGGTTTTTTTAGGACAGAATGACTGAATGATTATTGACAAATTTTGATGTTTTGCTGACCGTGGATCTCAGTATAATCTTAGCACTGTGTGTTAGAAACATGTAGAGGAATATAATAAACTTACTATAAAACAAGAATTTGTGCATTAAGTTGGTCAATTACTAATATTATTGACAAGTTCTATATGATTCTTAAAAAGCACTCGGACCTGATCGAGTTTCTGCTCCAGAGTTTTGGTATATAAATTGAAACAAGCTACAAAATTCTTCCAGTGTAGACAGTTCTCCAGCGAGAATCGAACAGAGAATCTCTACTTTATTGTTTAAGGCCAAGTTTTGTCTGTTGTCCTTCATTTTAGCTTTTATGTCAATTCTGTTTTATCTCGCATGTGTGTGCTTATAACTGCTTGGGTCTAAAATTCAAGAAATTTTTTAGTTAATTCAGTCAGTTTTGTAACAGAATTGTATGGGTATTGTGTTAAGAACCGAGGATCAGCGCTTGATTGTATCGGACATGAACAATGCAGCTACGCTGAAGTTCATGCAACCGTGTCTTCAACATCCCTCTTATTACATGGCTGATGACGAATCCACTAATAACGCGATCTTCCACGTCATTGGTTATTCATTGCGTCCAGTGAATGATGTTGAAATAGATAAATGATGGCGACAAGTATAAATGGACGTGATGGTCAGAACTGTAAGATTAAAAATAAAGAAATCCGAATTGCGCGAAATAAATAATTCAAAATGGAACAGTGACTGAACATGTTACTGCATGGTTTGTGTGGTGTTCCTGTTTTAATTTTGTGTTTTAAAGTTTTGTTGTTCCCGTACTGACAAGGACGACAGATGAAAGATAATTAATGGTGATTCCAGAAAGAGAGATTGATACATGCTAATTGGCAGTGATGTTCAGATCATATATACGCATGCGGCTTGTGCTTCATATTAAATAATTTTTACATTGGTACGTTTTGGAGGAAAGGCATGGGCAGATTAAAATCATTAGTGGGTTCGTACATCCACCTGTGTGATGTGCGTCCGTGAGAATGGCTGTATTGTGCCAGTTATTCGTTGACGTCATTTCCAATTTATTGACGGTTTGATTCTTACCGGCTTTCTTTAAAAGTCGTCTCATGAATTTCGTTGTAACACAACGCAGTGCTAAAGAATGGATCTATCTTTTAATGTGGCTGGAATTCCGTGGCTGATAACTAGCTAAGTAACTAACTAACCAACTGACTAACCAACGAACCAAACAAATAACCAATTAACCACCCAAACAAATAAATAACTAACCAAACACATACCCAAATAACTAACTAATATGGAGAATATTCGTTCTTGAGGTAGTGTTAATTTCTAAGCTAGTCGAGAATTTTATTGTGTGTTATGGAACCCGAAAATCCACTTCCGTTTTCACAAGAGCCCACCGCTTGTTTCCATTTGAGCCAAATAAATCCAGTAGTCGCTGTTACATCATCTACCTTTAAGGTGTACTCGAATATTACCGCCCATCAACGCCTGCTTCTCGCAGCAGATTTTTCTATAGGTTTTCCAACCAAAATCCTGTATATATTTCTCCTATTTCTCATACTTTGGGCTATTTAATGACGTTAAGTCGAATGATATGTAGAAATTAGTGCGAAACTTAAGAATTGTGTGGAAGTTAGGTAATAAGACTGTTACAATTTGGACAAAGTCAGGTAGTAAGACCAAGAAGGAAATGGAAAGCTACAGTTAATACAGATTATAGAGTTTAAATGTTGAAGGAAGGTGTTGTATGAAACTGGCTCAGGTTATTCTTTAACGGCGCGGTTGGAATGGCGTTATTGTACCTCGTACACCATCATGTGCTGTTTTAGAACACTGTGATTCAGAATTCTGGAGAGTGATCTGAGGAAATCTGCTAAACCCTCTTCATCGTACCTGATCGCTACACGGAATCGAACACAATCCCATTACTTAAAAACAATGCATCATTTTCCGGGCTATTTTCTCATAAAGGAATGTGTTTTTATTGCTACATTCGAATTTATTTGGCCATGTGTGAAATAACACAAATCGTGGTACGACATGACGCCTACTGGTACAGGCTCTTGGAGTCATGTGAGTGTCAAGTGACATCTGTATTTGCGTCTTCCCCAACTACCTCGTTAAGGTTTTAGCAGAAAAGTGGCTTTTATTATTCACTTTATCAAGATTTCTAAAATTGTTTATTATCTTCGACATGTCTGTCTTCTGTCCGTCCATCTGTCCGTCCGCATGGAAAAACTCGGCTCTCACTGGACCGATTTTCGTGAAATTTTATATGAGTCCTTTTAAAAATCCCATCAAGAATATTCAAATTTCATTAAACTCTGACAGGAATGACGGTTACTTTGCATGAAGAACTATTTACGTTTGTGATAACATCTCGCTGAATTCTTGGAATTATAAATATTTCAGATAACAAAATGTGGAAGAATCAAAACACGCTTTATGTTTTAAATCCTTTTTTCATAAATTGTGTCTTTTATGAGATAATGTGGGAAAATGTGGAAGAACCGGGCAGGACACAGATAACCATATAATACGGCGCATGCGATTTAATGTTGGATACCTAAGGCTAAAAACACATCCTCAGAATATGTAACACTTATTGTTTGTTCACAGTGGTTAAGCAAAGGCTCCTCAGTATTACGTTGTATGTACAGTGCCGGTCTTGTTCAGCTTAGTATGCATGACATGTCCATTCAGGTTACACCATCTTCGTAATTTTCCAGAACGCGTATTGATATCTTCAAAACACATACACGAAGTGCTTAAGCTGTGGTTAGACGGACTTTGACAGCTGCGAACTTTGCAGTTTGGTTCGAAATTTCTTAAAATATTTGAAGACCTATAGAAGAATGGATGCAGTGTCATCATGAGCCTCTGTTTCCTTCAGAGTAAGAGAAGTGGTCTAAAATGATAAGTTAAACTTGTTGCGTAATAGAGTTACCAGATCTAATATAATCTTAACATATTTTTCGGATTCCCTGTGGTTTGTCGGAGTCAGTATAAAAAATTCCGACAAAAATAAAATACTTTGTTTTGTATTTTGATGGTGAAATGATTTCCATACCGGATGAAATGGTTATACAGGGTGAGTTAGTTCCAACGTCCGTGTTTTTGTTAATGCAGAAAACTACGCGACGGTAAAGAAACGTATACACGTACGTGGTCATTGTACGTGTTACACACCCACAAAAAATACACCAAATATATTTAGTGATAGTTGCAAAGCAGCATTAGCAGTATTATTATTATTTTTATTAGTAGTAGTTGTTGTAGTGGTGGTGGTAGTAGTAGTAGTAGTAATAGTAGTAGTAGTGGTGGTAGTAGTAGTGGTAGTAGTAGTAGTAGTAGTGGTAGTAGTAGTAGTGGTAGTAGTAGTAGTAGTAGTGGTAGTAGTGGTAGTGGTAGTAGTAGTAGTAGTAGTAGTAGTAGTGGTAGTAGTAGTAGTGGTAGTAGTAGTAGTGGTAGTAGTAGTAGTAGTGGTAGTAGTAGTAGTAGTAGTGGTAGTAGTAGTAGTAGTGGTAGTGGTAGTAGTTGTAGTAGTAGTAGTAGTAGTAGTAGTAGTGGTAGTAGTGGTAGTAGTGGTAGTGGTAGTAGTTGTAGTGATAGTAGTTGTAGTAGTAGTAGTAGTAGTAGTAGTAGTAGTAGTAGTGGTAGTAGTGGTAGTAGTGGTAGTGGTAGTAGTTGTAGTAGTAGTAGTAGTAGTGGTAGCAGTATTAGCAGTAGTAGTAGCAGTATTAGCAGTGATCCCTTACTAAGTGGAAATTAAATTATTTGTAGTAGTATTATCGTTGTTGTTCGTAGAGGCATTATTTTAAATTGTTTGTAATTCTTATCTGATTCTGAACTTAAAGTATTCAACACAGTTTTGCCGCAGTAGCTTGTAATATAGAGTGTATTTAATTTTTCCTTGCGGTTATGTTGATAACTTGCAGATATATTTAAATATCAGAGGAATTCTTGATCCTCTCTTCGTTCTGATACTTCGGGATCGAGTTAATACGATTTTAAAAAGAAAACAAATCGCTCCTCTTAGCCCATTCTTGTACATCATTTCTTATTTAGGGGCTCAAGACATATATCTCTTCTGTTCTACCTCTCCTTCTAGTTCCATTATCTTTCACTCCTTCAGTTTCTCCAGAAACCCGCACTCTTCAACGTGTATCCATTTCCAGCTTCATGTTTTATTCCAACTCTTAGAAATTGCGCTGCAATTAGGGAGTCCCATCCCCAGGGCCACACAGTTTCTTCTCAGTAGCTATATTAGCATTCATTACACGCAAAGGCACACAAGAACAAAATATTTATGAGCAGCCACAGGGCACTAATATACACGAAAACCCCAGTTTCTCCCCGGGTAAGAAATGAAAGAGATGAATAAAAAGAATGCGCTTATATGAAAAGGCATATAATTTCCAGTTTTTCAAAGAACGAGATTTGTTTGTCATGAGTTGTGCAATATCACGGATATCTATAGCTGTTGTTCCTCGATTTCCGTTCACATCACGAGATAATATCTCATAACTAATATGCTGTATGGAACGGAGTCGTCCGTTGAAACTAGTAATTCTCTAGGCGTCCAAGAAGTTCACCGCTGTCTACGGAAACTCTACCGTCATTACCGTACTCAGAATCTCCGTTTACTGAAATACATTCCATGACAGATAAATCAACTCCAAATCTTCATTCAATATTTCTTTAAGATCAATTTTTTTAGTATTTTATCTTCTGGGTCTATTTTTCCAAAGTGCTGTTTGGAGGGTTCGATGTAGAATTTTGTGTTTTATTTTCTTTTCTGCTAAACGTGCTACACATTTCGTCCTTTTTCCTAATAATATCTAATAATAAAATAAATTATTAAATTCCTCTTTATACAGTTCTCTTCATCTTTCTGCCAGCATCTTTCTCTTAGATTGGAATGTCCAGGACCAACTGAGTAATTGCTAAAATGAATATTCTGTTCCATGAATCCGTTACTGGCTATGAAGTGTACTGCGCGGGTAGTATAGGAGACGGAGCGTCGAGAGAACGCTCAAGTTCGGAAATTCTTGTGTTTGATTTGTAAATAATTTAGCAGTCTGGTGTACAGACATGGTGGCATTGTACGAGAAGACGGCAGAGCGAGTTTCCTGGACGGAATACTAACGTGAAGACCACATTTACGTTTACACAACTGTCGCAGGAGAGTCAGTCAACCTGCAACAATTCATTTAGAAGAAGAACAAGAACAAGAACAAGAAGAAGTAACCGTTTATTCAAACAAATTACGTTTTTGGACACACTAAGTCCAAACGTTCCTTCGCTATATTGCGAACTGTAAACTGTTTGCTAGGTTCCGGTTTAGTGTTTAGAAATGCAGAGTGTAATGAACATAAAACAAGACCTCTCTATTATCGCCCTGTGTCAGATTTTATAGATTCATTTCATGGGAAAATGGGAGTACGCGTAAAGAATTTTTTATTTTTTCCTGACATGATATTTAGAGAATAATTTCGCATAAAGTAGCAGAACTTCATACAAAGAGAATAATTATGTTGCTGGTACTTCTTTTTGAAATTTTGCTTCGAAATATATAAGTTATTAATACTTTCTTTTTGTTTAATGTTTTATGAAATATTTTTGTAAAAAAGTTTGGGCTCCCTCTTGGTAAATTAGCAGTTTTTAAATATGATTATAAGTCCCTATTTTAATATGTCTCTCTTTTTTTCGTCTACTGCAATTTCGAAGTGTGAATATATTCGTAATTCTTTAGATATTGATATATTTAGCCGTTAAATCTGAACATAACATTTTATTTATCTCAGTAATTAACCAGCTTGATGCACAACATTTTTGTTTTACAATACGTTTATTTCATGCCTCTACATGTTTCGGGCACATGTGCTCATCATCCGGAGGTCAAAATTGCATTACAACTTATTGTAAAACAAACATTTTTTCATCAAGTTGGTTAATTACTGAGATAAATATGCTGAGATGCACGATCAGCAAAACGTAAAAAAAAATGACATTTTATGTTCTGGCTGGGATGACGGTTAGGGTTACGTCGTGCGGGCTATCAAATTGCACTCCGTCACTTCCCACAACGAAATTATCTTCATGGATATTTTAATTATTTTCTATGTAAATGCCCATTGTTTAAAATGTGTTTAATGAGCAGTGTTGAATATGACATATCAGGATACCAGCTCTACTGGTTCAACGATACTTTTATCGATATAAACCCGTATTTTAGTCCTACTCTGCCCCTGTGAAATGTGTGAAATCCGGTAACTGTTGTTGTACATTGAACTGTAAGATATAATGCCCGAGCTTCCCAAAATGAAATTATTTACCAGATTGCTTATTTTTCCATATTGGAATTGAATCATAAATCTTGTAAGTGGGAATTGGGGTTCGTAATTTCATGACGTCAAAATGAAAAATTTGAATTCCTTTACGTTGGTTATTTTCTCCGTTTCCATTTTGTTAGGATCTGCGAAGAAATATTAGTTTAAATTTATGACTCAGATATGAAGATAAAAAATGGAGGAGTGAGTATTAAAGAAACTCGTATATCAGAAAATGAACGACGGAAGGAGAGCAAGAGAGAGAGAGAGAGAGAGAGAGAGAGATGGGTTATATATCGCGGAGAGAGTTGGAAGTAGATTTGAGACGCAAGGATATTACTCAACATTGCTAAGTGATTTGCAGTGCGGAACGCAACGTAATTGGTTGCAATTTAGGTCATTAAGCCGGGTTGAATCCTGCTACATGTCGAGTCTCTTCGTCTATTACCCGTGATGAAACATGGTTGCATACACAGCCAGGGTACAAGCGATCAAACGTTCATACCATCACGCTGCATCGCTAATGGGTAGGCGGAATTGAGCCTGGAGTAAACACGCTTCGTTTCACAAGGCAATTCATGTCGCTATTGAATAAGTTAGGCCTATGAAATTGAATGATGTTTTACGTGCAATTTTGCTTCTTAAAATAAGTTGCCGGACTAGATGTATAAAAAGTTCGAGTGTTTGAGGTCTTCTAGGGTCTCACCAATTTCTTGCTTGTGTAGGATCAAGTTATAAGACATAAACGTTTATGCGTACTGTTTAATGTGGTGCTTTGAATTTTACCCACCAGTGGTGCAGATATCCGGCCGTAGGCTCTCACATCGCGATAGCTGGGAGCCTCCTGTATTTATTATTAACAAAGTTGCTTAAAGTTCGCGTAAAGGAAATCCAGAATATTGCCTTCTGCCAGAATAACGGAATCCAGCCCTCAAGACCCAAACAGAGTTTAGCATGCTGTACGATTTGGGCCCACTGATTCACGGAGCCACCCTGCGCTGCGACGTTTGCAGCGACTGCATCTACGCCAATGCTCTGTTCCCTGATCTGTATTACCTGTAATTTTCCTCATACATAATATCATATCGCTCTAAAGGTTATAGGAATGTTTTCCAAAACGATACATATATGTCATATCAGAATTGTATCGTGATGCTGTGCAAAATCTCCCTGGTAACCGACGATCGATTGTACGAAGCCATGTGTTTGTTGACTTGCGTCATTCAATCGCCTACATTTATTGCAACAAACATGCACTGAACCAAGTGAACACGGAGAGACTTCGACGGAAAACTATAATTCTGCCATTAATAACATCTGATTCAGCTAAACAGCTGACAAAACAGGAAATCTGAATTGAATATTTTGAGTTCTTCCTGTACAGTTTCAAATGCGCCGCAGTTTAGTATTGGTTATTTCCCCAGAATTTTACGACAATATTCCATGTAACTGTTCTTTCCGAATCCTAACAATATCGCTAGTTTGAATTTTCCCCGATCACTAGTTTTTCTTCGAACGATATATTTTCTCCAAAGTCAAGAAACATAGTAGGAAAAAAAAATGACTTTAATTTGAATCCTTGCATGTAATAATAATAATAATAGTAGAGTACTTCACTCTGAAAAATACAGCTTTTATATGTAGGCATGTTATTGAAACATAACTGCCGCAGCTACATAAGTCCATTGTTATCCGGGTAGTATGTGAAATGGTGTTGGAATAATTAGTATTGCTATTGCGAACATGTAAACAGAGTTTAAACCACAACAATATCTCTTATTTCCGAAGAATTTTGTTACATTATTGTGTAAGATGTGTGATGAAAGCGTATCTAATGAGACTTTCTTATACCGCGTCATCAGATCTCAAAAAGAAGTCCTCAATTAAATATATTCAAATTTCTTTCAATGACTATACCGCATTGTTGAGGTTTATAGATCACACACATCAGGTGTAACTCGTCCGAACGAGAGACAATCTCATTACATGGACCGCTAACAATACAACACACTACAAACACAAGAGACGAAATTCAATGCCTTTAGCGGAATTCGAACCCGCGATCCCAGCATTCGAGAGGCGGCAGTCCTACGCCTTAGACGTCACGGCCACCGGGATCGACTACTGTTCAAATTACACGCAGTAATTTATAGAGTAAAAATAGGGGACTATAAGTAACTACTTTCTTGCTTATTTGTTTATTTGCTGCTTCTATCCATGAATGTCTTCTTTTTCAGTTTTATCTTCTGCTTTCATGAATTTGACCTGTGTTGTGTTCCGGTTCGGAATTAATTCTGAAACTACAAGTGTTTTGTACGTACGTGGTAAGATTCTTCCATACGAGCGAAACCCATTTCAAGGCCGCTGTGAACACAAAACACAGAAACTTGCGGACATAAATCTTTATCCGTAGCAGGATTTGAACCCTTGATCCGAGTGCTGGAAAAGTCCTCCTGGTAACCTACCACACCAGAAAGTGAAATTACCCGATTTTCTAAGGTAGGATTCACAGATGCAGTTCGCAGTTCTGCACGTTATATGTAGTCACTTAGAGACGAAAATTTCTCTCAAAGATATATTTACTTTCTGTGTATTAGGGCACTTGCATTAGGTAATACATGCTTACCTATGCTAAGCAGGCTTTCAGTTCTCCTGTAAATGCACTGATATCCATCAACATTCTGTATTTTTTGCGAACCTTATCCTTTGCCGAGAGCCCTTTTCATTCCCTTGATTTCATTACCATAGATTTTCAATTCTGGGTTCATTCTATTAACTTGTTCGACATGGACTGGAAATGTAAAATATCACTGGGTTGTACATACATATATACATACACTGGTGTGTGTGTGTGTGTGTGTGTGTGTATATATATATATATACGTGTATGTGTGAGTGTGTGCGTGTGCGTGCGTGCGCATGGTTGTGCAATATAGAATATTAAGCTTCCCGGTAGAAGTAATAATGATTTACTGTGTAATTTGCAGGCATTTCTTGCATACACTGCAACACTTTTGGATAAGATTTTCCGAGGTGTATATGGGGTTATCAACCAAAGTGGGGGGAAGGTTGAGTGAAGGGTGAGCCTGCAGCCTTTTGTGTGAATGCCAAAATTTCCATACTGACAGCAACCACCATTAAGATTAGGGTTGTTGTGGGGAACTTTGTTGCGAAACATTGGCCCGCATTGTAACGAAACTTACTTAACAAAGTTTCGAAACTTCGATTCAGAAACCGTCTTTGGAAACTTTGCAGGTAGGCTTAACAAGAAGTTCTTGCTACTTGGTTACTTAACTTTCGGCTGGAACATTCCACGAATTAAACTCTTTATTCTGAGCTGTTGTGGTAAATTTATTCCCTTATTCTCCTCCGACGATAATAAAGAGCCTGTTTTTTTTAAAAGTAGCACTATCTGCAGTAATAGCGATGGCCTCTACAGCACTCTTAATAGCAGTGGAATGCCGACCTATGAAATTTTTAATACGATAAACGAGTCCTTCTTGAGAGGCTCACGTTTCTCTGTAGGTCAAGAAAGTCTCTACTTTTTTTTTTATCAAACCTGATGGTTCATTGCCAACTGTAGAGAATTAATAGACAGCACTTCATTGGCTGTAAAGTGTAATTGTCAATATATTTCAGATTTTCCGTTAAATGTTTTTGTATTTCTAATGGACTGAATGTTGTGTTTTATACCAAAACAGGTACAAATATTTTTTTGACAGAGGCCAACCCGTTGTGTAGTAACAAATCTGTATAATGTATTATATGCCGTCAGTACACAACAATATATACAGTCAGGTCCCATTACGGCTACATGCTTCGACCTAAACGGTCATCTTCAGGATAATAAAGGACATTTTTAAGGTACAATGAGCACACTGAGTGCTACTTTAATTGTGCCTTAAAATGTTCTTTATTGGCCTGAAGATGACCGTTTACGGTCGAAGCATGTAGCCGTAATGTGACCTGACTGTATATATATTATATCACTATACTGATATATTGTTGTGTACTGATGGTATATAATACATTATACAAATAAAATAGCCTATGTTTACAAAGATATTCTAACGTTGTATTGAATTTCAATGGCACGTTAACATCCGAATTGATTTAAGAGATTCTAAACTTTTATAGGGACAATAAAATGAATGTTAACAGGATATCTTTATAACACATCACCTATCATTATGTACTTTGGAAATGAACATAACACATGTATAATATCCTGTAAGCACTAAGACACTTTGTAGCACGGCTGTGTGCACTTCGTTAACCGAGCACTCTGCATGCAGGTAACAAGAAGAATCGTAAGACTTCTCAGTCCCCAGTGTTGGCTAACTTATTATCCCATACAAAATAATTCTCATCATGCCGCGCGATGGCTCGAAACTAGTGCAGTATTGACCTCTCCTCGCTAAATCATGTACAAGGCATAATAAACTTCTACGGCTTGTACGCCGTGCAATTCTTGGACAGCCAGGTAAAAGATTAATGAAGTAAGGAAAATACAGCCACTAAGCCACTACTGTGAACACGAAATAATGTGCACATCTTCAACCACATAAAAGAAGTAGTTTTTGTGAAGCAGCGACTATCAAACTTTGTGTTCACATGATCAAATAAATTAAACAAGAAGTTATTGTGAAGCAATGAGTAAATTCGGCTCAATATAAATATGAGATTTAAGATTCATGCTTCGGATCGGACACCTTTGCATTAAACAAAGTAACGCATTAAATATTGCTTAGGACCTGGTGCGGGCTACGTAAATGTTATTAAAGTGGCCACGCAGAGAAACTCTCTGTATTTTCTTGTAATTCAAACATCGGTCATTGCAGCATCAAAACAGCTGCTTTACTGGTGGGGTACTCCAGCTCGTTGGAATATGGCGTGATCTGATACTTTCTGTTTCATAATTAATGTACTCTTCATGTAATGTGCAATATAATTTAGGTAGCTGCGCAGGCATATAAGCAAATGTTGATTAGCTACGTACACGACACTGTTACATTATGGGTAAATGTAAACAATTTTACCTGCTACTGTAAACAAAGAAAGTACACTGTGCAAATTTATTACGCAGAAATACCAATTAATTTTGGTTAAGCACTACGTAATTGAATTTCCGTTGGAGGATATTTTATTTAACTTCTGTTGGAAATGTATTCAGTTAAAAGTTTCAATATGAATGGTACTATACACTATATTACGTTTACTACACTACATAAGTGCAGTGTAAAGTGATTTTAAAAAATCTGTTTATGATGTTTTTAATTATGGGCTTTGAGCAGAAACGGTGCCCTCACTACCTGCTATTCTAGAAGCATAGAAAACGGCGAATTACAAGCAGATTATAACGTATTTTATTTCACGTAAAGAACTTGTATTATTTAACGGACGGTCGACAAATCCTACGGACAGTATGAGTAATTCATTTCAGAAGTACGCTTTTTAACAAGTTAGAAATATCCGCAAGGAATAAATCTTCTATGGCTTTCGCTTTGTTGTCCTTGCTGGTTCTGTTGTCGCTGTTATCCGCGAACATTTTCAGTGCCGTCTAGACGCAATGACATTCTCTTATTTTCAAGTAGGATGATGTATTTACGTAGCCAACTGTTTCTTCGGCGTCCCTGGCTATGCCTTGTTTCTTCTACCGATTTTTAACAGGCTAGCTGTCGTATTTCTTCTACTGCTGCAGTCGAGGTCCCCCCATGTCGCATTTCTTGGACTTCCCTCGTAAACCGAGGGACATTATGAGTTTTGTGCTTGCACTGTAAATGGGGAGATCACGCGTTTGCTCTACTTCTCTCTTGAGGGCCATACACCCTATTCCCCCTGCTTGTCTCGTACAAACCGAAAAGTTTCGAGTGTCAGTTTTTTTTATAATAATATAAACAGCCAACTAGCTGCATCAACGATAATTTTATTAATAATTACAATCAGCTCAACATGTTTCGGGCGAAATTATCGCCCGAAACATGTTGAGCTGATTGTAATTATCTATAAAATTTGTTATTGTTGCATCTAGTTGGCTGTCTATATTATTATACAGGGACAGTCTCTCGCTAGAGTCCCCAAACTATTGTCTATAAAAAATTATGTTATTGAGATAATGACTTGAAAATTTACGTACACATACCGGGAACGATGCAAAATAGGACCTGCTCATAATCGATGCTGAAACTGGTCTCCTTTCACATCCAAGCACACTTGAATGCTTTTCTCCAAATTCTGGAATACTTTTCCCAAAGTGTCGACGTTGACGACT
>Ga0136643_10007655_pt1 | contig 15652 bp, 9 predicted proteins | sample TergutLab28metaG_FD_96883 | JGI IMG/M metagenome (GOLD analysis project Ga0136643, IMG submission 96883) | Labiotermes labralis P1 segment gut microbial communities from Petit-Saut dam, French Guiana - Lab288 P1 (version 3) (version 3) | ecosystem: Host-associated > Arthropoda: Insects >... | reverse complement strand
GGCTGAGTGGACCCCGTTCCAGACCCACTACTACTCAGAAAATCTGGTAGCGCCGGGAATCGAACCCGGGACCTCTGTATCTGTAGCCAGAAACTCTGACCACTAGACCACAGAGGCGGTCGCACATGTAGCCATAACAGTAAGTAACTGAAGCCTCCCAAACAGTCGTATTATAGGACGAAATAATGGTGCTCACAACTAAAGCAATTAGTTTCCTTGAGTGAAGGCAGCTCAAACATATTTTAGAGTTTGTACCCTCCGGTAAGGCAGTGTAATGATTTTCTTTGAAGGGTCTGTATATCATGCTGCGACAACAGGTCTAATCCACATAAGACATACATCTGTATTCGGTAAGCAATCACTGCAGTGTCTTCATCTGGGTTCCCTCAGGGGTTCGGAGAAGTCATTGTACGTCAATAAACATTTGTACTATGAGTTTTTAAACTTCCCAGGAAAGCAATGAATTATGTATGACAGCGGCCTGCACACTACAATCTTTATCCTCCTCCGTCGCATGTATAATAATAATAATAATAATAATAATAATAATGAGTGATGAATTGGTACGAAACAGTACAGAAACTACTGTGTCTCTTTTAAAATAGGCCCTACGCCCTGAAACTTCAATTTAAGGGACAAAGAAAGAAGACTTGTCTTTGGAATCCCGTTGCACAAATCCAGAATGTAAAATAAGGGTGCTAACGATGCATCAGGACATGACTTACACGTATGTGCTCGTGGCTGTCACTCCTGAAGCAGATCCCCTCTCTAGAAGCTTCATAGTCGCTCAGCCGGTCACTCAATTTAACTTTCGTTTGAGGAATCCATTCATATCATGTTCAAATGTACATATTCTATGTCAGATGAATTCAGTCCATATCCGCCCATCTTTTTTGTCAAACACCCATTTTAATATTATCCTTCTGTCTACATCTACATCTTCCAAATTATCTGTTCCTTGCACGGTCCAGTATTATTCTTCCTTAAACCCCGTTACAAAACGACAGACCAGCCATCTCACCAGCAGACCTTCTGCTGTTTGTGAGAGAAAGTTTCCTATCATTAGATCATTTAAACCTATCAAAATGTGGATCGTACGTAAAGAATGAAAAATTTCACGGCAGAGAGTGTTTGTTGAGGTTTCATTGTAATAACCTGATAACGAAAGCAGAAAGTTATCCATTTTGATCCGGACATACTCGTATTTGTTGTTTGTACTAGCCTGTAGAATCACATCCAATGTTCAACCTAGTATTGCAAACTAGTGGCTATCACGTGTGCTTCGTGTTCGAGTCTTGCCACTGGCTAACCTGTCTGATATTTTTTACTGGGTTTTCTCCGTCTGTCTTTGTCAGTGCTAGTGTCACGTAGTCCACCGTGCGAAGTCATCGTTTCATTTGATGTTTTGTACGACTGAACTATACAGGTGATAAAATGGTAAAGGTCAATTCCGTCGTTCTTAAGTACCACACCGTGAATGCGTACAGAGATGTGGAGGCTGCTGTTAAGTAAATTCTGCATCCGACAATTTGATTGCGGTTTTCAGATACTTCTGTGATATGGAACGTTTGTGTCTTTGTTTAAAATGGAATTTACGTCGTCCAGCCCTTAGCCACTAACGTTAGCGTACAGTACGAAGGAAGCTGACGCAGATAGTGAAACTTTGGATTTTTTGTCGGAAAGAGTCAGTTTCGGAAACCTGTCGGACTCTTGACAGTATACTGACACACGTTTCGTGGGTTTTCGTGGACCCTCTGTATATATGTATTTCAGGATAGTACCTCAAGTTAGGCCACGACCACATCCTCACCTCATCCACTGTCGTCGGACCTTTCTGGGCTATAGAAGCGTGTTGTGAGTTGCTGACAGGTTCTTTATGTAAACTGACAGTAAGCAAATACATTTGCTCTCCCATCACCGTTTGAAGTTTATATAAAGTCGCCAAATAAAGGAAGAAACATACGTCTCATATATAACCAAGACAGTGGTTCAGTTTAAGCATCTTTTTGAGCACAACGCATACACGAAACTATCTGGTGGGACAACGCTGTGAGCTTAATTACATTGTGTGGTGGTCATTACTGCCCGAGTGTTCATGCCGTCTGTTGGGCTGTCTGAAGGTCTAGACGGGCCTCAAAGTGTGCCAGATGGTATTGCGGTTTGGAAGAGAAAAAGCGGCTTGAGAAAAACAGAACAATAATAGAAGGGGCAAGAGGCAGAGGAAGGGCAGATAATCAATCGATTATTGTTGGGTAGAAAGTATTCAAACGTTTAATTGAATATTCTCTTCATACAGAATGACAGCTTAATAATTAAATCAGTTTTTTTTGTAGGCCTAGATGTACAAGTAGAGCAGTAAATGGAATTTTGTTATGCGTCTGAGATTTGAGGTTCTCGTGACAGTAGATGTGATTTCAGTGTTCTGGGACGTAAAGCCGTGTAGTTTGCTGACAATATTTCGGAGGAACCTCTCCCTCCCCATGTTTAGTGTAAAAGACTGAAGATGGAGGCAGCAGATTCCTGCGAAACGTTGATACATATAATTTTGTCTAGCGTCACATGCTGGAAGACCATTATTTTTATAGCAATTATTTGCTCTAGGGAATTTCTCTTTTATGTGCAATCTACCAGTCCCACACAGCAGTTTCTCGCTTCTCATTGAAGTCACACTGAGTCCGGTTCTTACAGTATCCTTTTTTTTTTTAATGCTGGTCGGATTCCTTTGAAGGGCAAAATTACTGACAATGGGCAGGACATCGGAGACCCGATTATCCGCAAGACAAACACTTTTTACTGATATACGACGTCCAGAATAGCTCGGAGGCACACCTAGCCCGTCAGAAATGGCTGTGAGACATACATAGCCTCTGGGAATAAAGCAAACGGATCGTGAAGTTGACAACTTACCTTCTCATGGCATGCAGAACTATAATGTTTCGAGCATTATTATCAGATCGAGATGCCTTCCTGAGTTGGTGCTTAGTTACATTGGTGGTTGTTATTTAGTGCTTATTAATTACCTTATATTCTTATCGGCCATGATAATCAACTTTTATTGACTCTTAAGTGACTCTTCTCCAAAAATTATTTGAAGATAGACTCAGTTCAGTAAATAATCAGGATTAACTCACGAAGGTAACAAAAGATTGTAACTGAAGTGTATCAGACACAAAACAGAAAAGTGGCAGTTACTGGAACATATCGTAAAGAGCTCACACGGCTTCATAACAGGAATCGATAGAGCTGGTTAAATGTAAAGCAATCCCTGTGCAGGCCTGGACAGACCCAGAGGTTTCCAGGAGATTGAGGCTCCCACATTTCAAGGCATTCGACACATGAAGGTAATTATGTTGTTAGCTCTGCGCACCGGCCACCTTTACCCCCCAGGAAATATTCGTGGTACTGATGTCTATTAGAGGCTCAGTCGACTTGAGGGTCGCAGTGAGGCCAGAAGTATTATGTGAATGATTCCAGTAACACCACCGGGAATCGAACCCGCGACCTTCCGGCTTGTAGCGCAGTACGTCACCGAATTGCGTCACCGCGTGCTGTTTAGTTGTCTTAAATAATCTGAATGCCATATCTCATGTTTCAAGAAGCATCTATACACAAAGGAATCAAAAAAAGAATAAGGTAACAGGTGCTGTGATCGCGATAACTTTATTCTGACTTCGACGTATAGGCCTACATGTTACATGCCTTAGCAGATGGCACACATCATTGACACATAATCATTTAACCCGCGGTGGCACCAAGGGTTTTATCCCGGCGTAGAAAAAATAGGCGTCAAGTATCTTTAGCCAAGAAGTGCCTGCTTATTTCACGTTGGCATCTGTTGCACATTGCTTGTCAGCCAGGTGCTTCTTAGGAACCCAAAGCGATGGAAATCACTGGCCGCTAGATCAGGACTATAAGGATGGTGGTCCGTAACCGCCCTGCAGTAGCGCCGTAACCAGTTGCAAGTCCAGTTGACAGAATTGGGTAAAAGGTCAGTAGTATCAGAGATGGTCCGGAAGTTTTTAGTTTTGTGGTATAACAGAACATCAGAAGAACTGAAAATCTAGAGGTCAAAACAGAGCGAATGAGCCAGAGTGTTTTTGCACTGCCTGATGTCATGCTTCAGATCCGTCGTAGGACTATCATTTCGCGACTTGAATATTAGTGATTGTGTCAGCGGCGCAAACTTGAGTGGCAACGTCTAGTAGGATTACTGAACTAGTTGGAATATATGGACGCAGTGAAGAAGAGCACATTCAGAAGTATATTTTTAAATAGATTACACAAGACAGGATAAATATAGAAATAAATGGGATAAAAAGGTAAAAGAAATCCCATTACAGGCCTGGACAGGCCTGAGGGTTCCAAGAGATTGAGGCTCCCAGATTTCAAGACCGTTACGCTAAGAAAATGATTAGCAATTCCGGTGGGGAGGAACGGGCGGATGGGTTGGCTCATGGGACTGCACTGTTGGTGAATGGGTACTTGGGATGAAGAATGACTACTTTCCTGGTTTTCCCCAGTCTCTGCAAGAGATGTGACGAGGTAATAGGCCTATGTGCAGTTAGGCCATGGCTGACTCTTCCTGTCAAACCTCTATATTTTTATTTATCGTTTTGCGGTATATCCGACACCAGTAAATATCTTCCATATATAATGCAGTGTAATAAAGTAAGCCGAACGAAAGAGAAATGTTACTCTGCAATATGTATTACAATATTTTACTTTTATTCGTTCTTTTGACCTGTTTATTTTTTAGACGCGGTGTCGACTTGTAATGATGGGATACCTGTGGATGTCTAATTGATATCGATATTGACGTGTTTTGTACTGTTTCAGTGTAGTGGCTGTCTCCCATGCTGGAAATATAAGTTGCAGTTACTCTGCGTTACGTTCTTAAAGGCACGAGGCCGTCAACTCTTACGGACGCAACTGGTGGTTGCAATTGGAAATTCGTGATGCTGATGTGAGCTGTCCATTTATCTTTAACTCGCCGAAACCAACAGGAAAATTATAGGTTTTGTGTAGTTTTACAACAAACGCGATGTCTTGTCTTAACATTCCCTTACAACTCGTCCGTTTTCTGTGTTCAGTTATACTTTCCAATTGGAGATTTGATAATAGATTTTTGGCGAAGAAACGGTGCAATATACCGAAGAGGAATCAATTGCCTTTGTAATTACCGATAGTACTTAACTGTTTTTAGCTAGAAATTTAATTCTTGTGCAATACAATGTGTTATTAATTTAGGTGAACATAACGGTGAAAATGTCCCTGTTCACGTCAAAGAGGCGTATGGGGGGAGTGGATGTACGGTTCCATTGTTTCGTAACAGCGGCTCTAAGCGAGGCGAATGGTTAGCGTCACGCTATGACGGTTTAACGCCCTGTGCTCTTTGAGTAGAAGACTGTGTGAGACCCAAAACCGGTCTGGGCGCTTTAGAGAAGAGAAGATTTTTTTGCCTCTGTCGGTAATCGAACCTTATCCCTTCCTGCTCATTTTGATCATTCTATTAATAACGAGGGTTACGAATCTTGAAGATCCTCACTGTGCAGTCTTCTTTAGAACTCTCTTTTTTCCTTAAGTCTTTTCATATTCTCAGTTGTGCTTTATTTAGCTTCTTCGTTTACAGACAGAAATAACCCAGAACTACAAACTGGCTATTAGGAATTGCGTGCTACACGATAACGATGGGTTCACAGATCAGGACACCTCATCGCCTAAGATGCAGTATATATTCGCTATTCTTCAGATGCCGCATTTGTAAGTTTCTGCATTTTGTTCTGGTTTTAAGAATGTAGTTTCTTAATTCTGTATGTGCCATGAATTATGAAAATAAGGACGAAAGAAACTCTTTGCTATATGTAGAAAATTTCCTGAAATATGCGCGTAATTACGTACAAAATGTCTGGCTTTAGGATGGGGCTGTTGTAACTTATAGCGAAGTTTGTTCAGATAGTTAATGAATTTTAAAGAATGTTGACGACTAAGATATTTTGAAATTTTAAAATAAAATGTAGACTTACGTAATTTTTCCTGTTTTTGTTAATAATTTATAACGTGGTCGCTGAATTACTACTTAGAATTCTCATACCTGCTGGCGAGGTTACTGAAAATGTAAATAATGAAGCAGGTATAAACCCTGGGACCATTGACTGTCGACAATAGTGTTCTTGTCAAACGCTCCAAACACATTTGCTTGTGTTGCGACTGCTGATTCCGCAATGCAATGCTCTAGTCAAGGGCGTCAGTTCTGGTTGTCGGGTACCCGCCGTAACCACAAGTACAAAACACACACACACACACACACACACACACACAACAGGTAGGAAGCTCCTCCTTTCTCTCTCCTTTTCCGGTCGCTCACAAATTTCATTCTAGTAGTCGTTGTAGCCATGGGCGCCCCCCATCCCCCTCACCGTTACTCCTGGTCACGTGACCGTGGCGGCCTGTTTTAATTGGTTGGAAGGCACGCGCTGTTGTAAGGGCCCCAGAGGGCTGAAAACTGGGCGAATGGAGGGGGAGAGATTGTGTGCTTCCATGCGAGATGTAGTAGAAGAAATACACCAAGGTGGTATAAAATGCTATTACAGGTTGCTTTTGAGTTTAGTGTCGTGTTGGCCGGCATTGGGTTTACGTTGCGGCGAGTTGTGGACTGCTTCTTGGAACCACGTGGTGAACTTTTCGACTGACAGTTGTGTTTACAGTGTGTTATTGTTACTTCTAACATACGGCTCATAATTGGACAAAAGTGTAGTTGGAGTAATTATGTCTCACTTAAACTACTTACACCGTGATAATCGCAGACATTTAAGGAAGTAAGTCCAGTTTTCTTTCGACTGTAGTATCCATTGGAGGACAGAGTGGTATAAGTCGCAATTGTTTTGTTTTGTGATGGCTGCCGCAACCGATATGTTTCGTTATATTTATCTGTGCGGTAATAAGGACAACAGTGATGCATCGAACTTCGTAACGTCTGCAGAGTCAGCAGTGTTACCACCATCTCCTCCTCTTCACCACCCTCCACAGACATATGTTACACCCCTTCTGAGTTCGGATAATTCTCCTTTTATTTCAACATCACTGACGTCGACTTCGCCTTTGCCCTTTGCGTATTCTGCGACGCATTCCTCTCCAACCAAATCATCACCAACAGTTTTAAAGAACTCGTCATCGTCTTCTAGCCTGCATCACAGAAGTTTCGACAACCTCTCTGACGGCTGTCACACTCCGAGCCCTGACAGTTTCCGTTCTGCTAGCCCTACATCCGATATAATGGACCAACAAACACATTTGTCCGTGCTCCACAAATTTGGTACCGAGAATGCTAAGCAGTACACTCCGCTACAGAACTACGCGTTCAGGGGATCTGCCACTTCCCATCTGAGCGAAGTGTTCGATTACAAGTCCTACGAGCGCATGGCGATCGACGAGAATGTCAACAATATTGCTCTGCTTCCTTCAGCAATGGAAGTCACGAAAGATATAAAGAAGAGTAGAGGACAGAACAGGAGAAGTGTTGTGGTGTCAAACAGCAACGAAAGGACGTTGAAGGACATTGACGAAAAGAAAGACAATGTGTGTTTGAAAGATAAGAATGACGATTTTAGTAGTACGGGAGATGATATGGTGGACGATAATTGCGATGATTTCGATGACGACAGTCTCCTGCAAGACAGCGGCGACGAGTCATTGTGCCACGATGAGATGCGGCAAGAAGAAAATGCAAAACAGCAACATAAAACGAAACGACGCTGTAGCAACAAACTGGTGAGTCCAGTGATTATGAAGAAGAGACGCCTAGCCGCAAATGCTCGAGAACGACGTCGCATGCAGAACTTAAACAAAGCTTTCGATCGTCTCCGCACACATCTTCCGTCGTTAGGGAACGACCGGCAATTGTCAAAATTTGAAACTCTGCAGATGGCTCAGACTTACATCACTGCCTTGAACGACTTGCTCCAGTGACGTGATGAGACACGTGTGACGTGTGACTGAATATTCTCAGGACTAAAACAGAAGTCGTCCTCAAAAATTACCTCAGCTGGGTATGTGAACTGTGTGCATCACGTCGATCAATGGAATTGAAATAAAAGTAATTAATTATTAAAATCATATTGATTCAAGTGATATATAATTGCTCATAAGCTGGTTACATTAAAGTTAGGCGTATAGATAAATTTAGGGTCACGTTGTTGATGCAGTTGGAAGTATAACTATGAGGAGAAACAAAACGGAAAGAGACTTCAATGCTGGAGTAGAACACGTGGAATAACAGAGACATTTCTGATTGTAACATGCATCTTTACTTGGTGTTCGAAGATTACTGCCACACTGACGTTCAAAACCTCATGATATGGTCATTCCCTTTTTTTCATGAAACGTTTCTCTTTGTACCTACGTAACCAAGTATGATTGTTGATGTTTCGATGCCTATGTGTACAGTGCCATTTTTTTGTATATAGTTCATTTTGTAAATTTAAGGGAGTTATGAAATTTGCTACATAAACAATTATTTTTGTTATGTATATATATATGTGTATGACAGTTGGAATATTGCTCAGTTTTATAAGATAAAGAAAGTGACAAATTTCTGTAAATAAACTATGTTGTCTATCTTAGTATAAAAGCGTGGCGCGGTTTATGTACGTTGTATTCGCACTTCCAGCAGAAGTTCATGGTCGTGTTTAAGCAGTTAAACGAATATGGTATTATGAATGTGTTTCTCAGTACGCAGATGTAGCAAACACAATCATAGCTCAAATATTTGTGTCTGTTATCTGGAATAAGAGAATCATGATTTCCTCTTGCATTACTACAGTTATACAATATTTGTCATTGCCATAATTTTAATATTGTTTCAAAATACAATCAGTATTTACATTAATTGCCCTCTTGTATCCTACAGTGAAGGTAATGCTCCACTTAATTCTTTCTTGTAATGCATTTAATTAATTACAGGTGCCAGCAGTTTTGCATTGAAATTTAACGTGACATTAATATTGACGAATTTGATATAAATAATTATTACTAAGAAAGTTTTTAACATGCAGTTTGAATTTTGCTTAAAATTAGCTTTTTTCCAGACTGAACTTCTGAGCGAAGTTTAAAGTAGGTCTTTAGATTAAAAATAAGTTAATTTAACATAATAGTGGTAGACCTAATCACACGAAGCCTTTTAAAAATGCCGTAAATTCCAATTCAGCAATAATGACACGCTATACGCCTGCACGTCAGTTACATTATTAGAAGCTGATGTTTGGTAAGAAAATTAGGGCTTGTTAAAGTTGGTTTAATTTTATCCTAAAAATTTGGATACAAGAACAAAGTGGCTAAACTACTGTATTTCCAATTTCTTGTGTCCTTTCATTTGATTGCTCATTTTTCTTAAATTATTAGAGCTCGTGCTTTTTGTGTATGAACAACCTAAAATTAATTTTCAATTTCCAGATCGTGTTTGTTCATCTACGTATTCCTTATCTGAAAATAGTGACCCGATTGCCATAATATTTTGAATTAGTTTCTAATCTGAACGTTCGCAGTCGAATTTCATTTTCGTCAGTACCGGTCATATATAAACGTACTGGAGATCATCAGTGTGAACTTCGAAGTAACAGATCAAGTGCTGAATGTATATTCTATATTCGTCGAATTGCCACTTGAAAAAGTGGGAAAGAAATGCGACGATACATAACATGTATGTAGACTTCGAGAGAGAATGTGAATCAGTTAGGAGGGAACTTTTGTATAATTTTCTCATTGATTTTGATAGAACTAAATGACTAGCTAATCAATTGACAGACTGACTGAGTAGCTAATTGACTGACAGACAAACAAACAAAAAAACAAACTAACTAACTAACTATGTAGATTAGAGATCTTGAGAAGTTTACAGGTCCTCAGGTAGCCAAGAAATTTCCCGCATTTTATGGTACCTGAAGGTTCATTACCACATTCAACAGTCAGTCACCTGTCCCTATTGTGAGCCAGATCAATCCATTTCATGCCCCCCATCCAACGTCTTGAAGCTCTGCTTTAAAGGTGTCCTCCGATTTATGCTTGGGTCTTCCAAGTGGTGAGTTTGATAGACACATGAAAATTGTTAGTTTAATGAAAATGAGTTTTAATGACACCTGTACAAAGACCGGTTAGTAAAATATTGGTCTGATGTATTTTATGTGAAGAATGATGTGAAAAAAGGAAATGCTTTATCGCCATTCCTTTTCAAGTTTGTGGTAGAATATGCCATTAGATAGGTCCAAAGAAATGTGAAGAGATCGAACTTGAATGAGACACACCATCTTCTGTCGTTAGCAGATGGAGCTAATTTATGGGACAAAAACGTACGTACTTTATAGAAAATCACAGCTGTACATAGCTGTAGTAGTTGCTAGTAAGGAGGCTGTTCTGTGGCGAATACAAAGCAAGCTGCATATGTTCCTATCTCGTGTCCAGACTGCAGGTCAAAGTCGCAACTTAAAGATGTTCAGTAAATTCTTTGAAAATATGACGAAGTTCAATTACTTGGGAAACACTAAAAGATAAAAATTGCACGTATGGATAAATTACGAGCAGGATAAGTTCGAAGAATGCTTGTTACTGTTTGATCCAGAATCTTTTGTCCTCCCTTTCATTATTGAATAATATAAAGACTGTAAAAAGTAAAGCAGTCCCATTACAGGCCTGGATAGGCCCAGACGGTTCCAGGAAATTAAGGTTCCCAGATTTCGTGACAACGGCACAGGATGTTGGTAGGTTGTTAGCCTTACGCACCGGCCGCCTTTACCCCCAGGAAATACTCCTGGTACTCATTTCTGTTAGAGGCGGAGTCGACCCCAGGGCCATAGAGCGATCAGGATTTTATGTCAATGAAAAATCCACTGACACCAGCTGGGATCGAACCAGCGACCTTCCGAATTGTAGCACAGCACCTTAGCCTCTGTGCTACCGCGGTCCCCATATAAAGACTGTAATATAGAGAAATATAAGTTTGTCTATTTTTATATGGGTTTGGAATTTGGTGTCTCATAATAAGGGAGGAACATTGGCTGAGGGTGTTAGAAAACAGGATTGTTGAGGAAAATGTTTGGACCTAAGACGGAGGAAATAACAAAAGGCTGTAAGAAATTGGATACTGATTTATAGTCCTCACCAGATATTGTTCGGGTGATACATCGTGGATGAGTTGGGCGGGGGATGTAGTATGTATGGGGGACAAGAAAAATACGTACAGGGGTTTGGTGGGAAACGCTGCAGGAAACAGACAACTTTCAAGACCAATGCGTAGATGGGAGGATATATTAGTATGGATGTGACAGAAGTAGGATGGTAGAACGCGAAATGCCTACATCTGGGTCAGGATTGATAAATATGACAAGGTGATCGGGCTGTTGTGAACACGTGCATGAACTTACGTGTTCCATAGAATGAAGGGAAGTCCTTGACAAGGTGAGGAAGTATTAGCTTGTGAAGAATACATCTATTCTACGAAGGTAGTTCAGTCAAATAAAAGCATTTGTAACTAATCTTATCCGTTTTCACAAGAAATGATTGGGGGTATATGAAAGTGGTGTAAAAAGTAAAGCATTTCAGATACTCATCAAGATCATTAGCATATATCTGAAAGAGTTTCACACGATTTGTAGATGTAATTCTCCAAGTGATATTGCCGCTCAAGTATAACTATAGGGTGGCTGTCTGTCGGTTTTTGCTTGCCTTTGCAACATTTCAATTCTTTAGCGAAAAACACCAAGAATACTGAGACAGACACCTACATAAGATCAAACAATAAAAGTGCAGGTAAAGTTGTTCCTGTACAAGTCATTAGGGCGCATGGGGGCATGGAAGATTAGCTCCACGTATTCTTATTCTCTGCTCTAGATAAGAGGTAAGGGATGAGCTTCAGTCCCCAGTTGCTTTACCCACGGTAATCCCTGACTTCGAGGCTGGTTGGACCAGTCTGGACATTATGGGGAAGAGAGAAATTTCTTGCTTCTGCCGGGTATCAAACTACGTCTTCCCATTCATCCAGTCCGTAGCCAAGTCATTATACCAGCTACGCTATCCCGACTACAAAGAGACAAAAATAAATTTCAAATATGTGTGACCCACAGTGAAATAGAACTTTCGCCTCGTGTTAAGTTTAAGTGATTGTTAGTTACTTAACTCGAAGCTGTGGTATTGCAGTACTTACTCGTACACTGCACACTGTCCACACAACAAATGGTACTGCTCACTAATTAATTTTCTTATAGACCTGTAGAAAGATTGAGGGTAGGGAGGAAGGAAGGAAGGAAGGAAGGAATGTAGGAAGGAAGAAAGGAAAGTAGGAAGGAAGGAACGAACGAAGGAACGAAGGAACGAAGGAACGTAGGAAGGATGGAAGGAACGAAGGAAGGTAGGAAGGAATGAAGGAATGAAGGAAGGAAGGTAGGAAGGAAGGAAGGAAGGGAGGAATGAAGGAAGGAAGGTAGGAAGGAAGGAAGGAAGGTAGGTAGGTAGGAAGGATGGAAGGAAGGAAGGAAGGAAAGTAGGTAGGAAGGATGGAAGGAAGGAAGGAAGGAAGGAAGGAAGGTAGGTAGGAAGGAATGAAAAAAAGAATTATGCGTGTAAGAAAATACATTCATGTCAACCACGGGAAATGAGCTTTAACAATTATACACGTACTAACTGGCATAAAGACAAAATATATGATCACACAAGAAGCTACGAAACGGTTAGGTTAGGAAAAAAGTGCAGAGGAATCGCAGTGCACCACCACATCTGTTGTACAGATCGTGAAATAAATTACTAACCTACAGAATATCACTATTCTTCCCAGAATACCTTGAATTTCAAATCCGTGGGAACAATAATTGCCAGTGAAGATTATTCATGATGAACTTACAGACAAGTTATTTCCAGTTAATAGTTACTGTTTTTAATCAGAATCATCTACCTTTCCATTTCTATATGAAAAAATTAAAGACGAAATTTAAATATGCATACATTTATTTGTTTTATGTAAAACTGTAAAACCTGGCCTTGGCAAGATTTGCATGTTGTGACGACGATGGAGAAAATCACAGGAGGTTTAGGCCTATTTAAGGGCTGCTTCATTTGCACTCTTCGCCTAATAAACTTGTGCGATGTACTGAGTTCGATTTAGTTGTCATTTAACACTGGAAACGCCGAAATATTTTGCGTGTATTTTGTAATAATTTGATGGCTGCATTTTTAGACGGCATCAGTCACATGCCTTGTTATTGTTGTTGTTTGTATTAATATAAATATTAGTTCGGACTTAAAGGAGGAAGGGTGTTAGAAATTTTAATGTTAGTTTTACGAGATATTTTCTTCACACTTGTTTCCACTAAAAACAGCGTTTGAATAGCCACTTTTGGGGCAAGCCAACCACTTCCATGCTCCGTGTGCTTGCGCCGGACAGAACTCAACACCAACCGACCGACACTTGATATTAACATCTAGATTTTCGGGTACGTCTCAAAAATTGGACAGCCTTATGCTTTTCATTGGTCGGGAAGAAACATTTAGGTACACGATCGCTCAGTTAAGTGTAGATGTGCTACGGGTGGGTTATGTTATTTGCCTGCATTGTTTTCAAGCTGTCTGTCACGACGTTAGAATTTACCGACGTGTTATCAGTGTGACTGTGTTTTGTCGGTGTCAGAATGAGCAAGTTAATCGGAACATATTCTGGTTACTCCCTGGGTGCTAATAAAGGGCTTAAAAAGTAGCCTTGCTGTTTTGGTATGTTGAGTGTAGTAACTCTGATGAACATAATCATGAGAAGCTGCTTTTCTGCAAGTTGTTACATCATGGGTAATCCGGCACGTTAATATTTTTAAAGGAACCTGCTTAGAATTTCGGCCGGATAATCTGATGACTGAACTTTAGTTTCTGAGGAGGTGTCGGTATAATACTTAAAACTTATGTTACGTCGTCTCTCTGATGAATACTTCTATATTAATCATTGTTAAGTCATATTTTAACGAACTATTCTTGACGTCCCTCTTCTCAACACTTCCGGTCCCGGTGGCCGCGCGGTCTTCAGTCACTCGCTTGCTGGGACTGTGGGTTCGAATCCCACCGGAGGCGTGGATGTCTGTTGTGAATGATGTGTGTAGTCAGATACAGGTCTCTGCGACGAGCTGATCACTCGTCCAGAGGAGTCCTACTGACTGTGATGCGTCGTTGTGTGTTTTCTAGAAACCTCGTGAATGAGCAGGCCCTGGCCCAGTGGGGGCTGTTGCGCCAAAAAAATTATCAACACTAAGCACGAGGTCATAAAACAATCGAGAAAGTAACCATATTAATTCGGTATATTAGTTCCGTTACATGCTATATCCTGCGGCTTTCCTGTTCTATACTAGCCTGGGCATGTGAGTCATCTTTCTGCTCTAGTTTTCTTGTATAGGCTGCATTTCCCGCGTTTCGGGATTCAAACGTCTTTCGCTCGAAGATCCTAGGGGTATTCATAACGTCGGTAATATAGCGTACCTTTGCAGGGTTCCATCATCGAGGAAGTACAATTCACGTAGAGCAGAATAACCCTAAGATATAAATTGGGAATAATTCTGAATATTCTGTTTAGTTTTACGCGTAACTTTAGTGCCTCTCTGAATTTTTAAGTATATTTTAGTCCTTCCTTAGCAATTGTGTTCTATATTTTGCCAAATATTTTGTAGCCTGTAACCTTTATTTCGTCATAATTTGATCCTCCTCCTTGTATGTCCCAATTATAAATACTGCAACAAGAGGAAACGCGTGGGTTGTAAGGGGTTGTACGATATCGGTAGAGGCGACCGGTAACGGCGAAGTCATATCTACATTTCTGTATGAGTCTTTCATCTTTCAGTTTACCCATCTGATTTTGGTTAAATATGGTATGGATGTCTGCCCTAAAATTTTCTTGTTAGTTTGGTTTGGTATGTGTTTGTTCGTTCATCGAATTCCGACTGTAGAATCTTTCTGTGTGACAGTCCTTTGTGATATGGAAATTAACAAGGTGGAAGAGGGGCAGTGAATTACAGCTTGAAAGAAGGCATCACGAAGTGCTAGAATGAACATATAATGAACACAATTATATACGTCAACACTACTTATTTATTAAAACATAGGCTACATGTTTCGACCCAACATTATGTCATCCTCAGGCCTGCGGCAGACTAAGTCATTGGTGCTGTGTGTATATTATACGTACACACAGCACCAATGACTCACAGCACCGTTGACTTAGTCTGCCGCAGGCCTGAGGATGACCTAATGCTGGGTCGAAACATGTAGCCTATGTTTTAAAAAATAAGTAGCGCTGACGTATATAATTGTGTTCATTATAAATCAATTAGAGCTGCACTTTTGTAGTGTCTTATTGTACACTGTACGACATGTTTCGGCTTTAGCTCACAGCCTTCATCAGGCAGTATAAAAAATACTCGTAGAAACAGAACTTGTATACAACACGATAGAATTTTGAGTGACAGAGATATTAACCACACAGTTGTGTTGTGACTGACTGCGCCTCTTTCCTCTTTTAACCTTTTGGCGCCGGAATTATTTTTTTAATTTTAGCACACCCTGTATATAGAATGTGAATAATACAGGAACCAAATACGTTAGAATTATGAAACAAACTGCATTTTGAAGAGAAAAAACG
>Ga0136643_10007653_pt1 | contig 15653 bp, 10 predicted proteins | sample TergutLab28metaG_FD_96883 | JGI IMG/M metagenome (GOLD analysis project Ga0136643, IMG submission 96883) | Labiotermes labralis P1 segment gut microbial communities from Petit-Saut dam, French Guiana - Lab288 P1 (version 3) (version 3) | ecosystem: Host-associated > Arthropoda: Insects >... | reverse complement strand
AAGGGGGAGCCCCCCATTCCTTTTTTGTTAGTTGGAACCGTAAACCCGGTCGCCTGTGGGGGGGGGGGGGGGGGTGGTTGTCTCGTCATTAGTAAGGCGTTAAAAACGATGTATGTATTTAACATCTGTGTGAATATGGTCTTACGAAAAAAGTTCCAGTAATCATAGTTGCACTCATAGCACACCACACACCAACTTTAACGTCATCTAATGGCACTTCATGGATATACAGGGGATTTTTTGCAGACCGCTAACTTTTATTCTAAGATTTCACATATCCACCGAGAAAAGGCTAGGTTTTTTCGCCAGATAGAATGAATGGGGGGTCCTATTTGTGTAGCACACACGCCATGAATTTACCAGTTCACAAAATTCATGCCTTACGATCTTGTCATATGGTCTGTGAGTCTGTTCCCTTATATGGATTCAGCAGTTTCTTTGCCTCCGATAATGCATGTTTCGGCAGGTTGGTACGGTGACTGGACTTGGTTTTATGCGATTAGCGAGTCGGCGGGAAGTGACCAGTGATGTGGTTCAGATATAAAGAATCTCACGACAAGCACTTGTCTTCTGTAGTATTATGGATACACCACGAGGAGGCTCGGAATGTCTGTTGGCCGGATGGGAGTGTAACTGTACGCTTGCGCAGTTCGCTGTCGCCGAACACTGTTCCTGCTTCACAAACATAAAGTCCATCTGCTTTCCTACCACAGTAGAGCAGGACAACTGACTGACATTTTCGGCATAGAGTATGGCGGAAATTTCCTCCCGCCTCGCCCTTGCTGCTCTCACGATTTCTCGAGGCGTGACCATAGTCTGCGTTAGTGCGTCAGAAATCTCGCTGCAGGCAATTTGGTATGTAGTTTTGCCGACCAGATACACGCCAATGGCATGATATTCATACCACGTTTTATGGAAGCAGTTAATTTCTTATGAACTTATTAAGGGGATAAGCACATACGGATTAAGTCGTACCATTGGCCTTTAATAAGGAAAGATTAGGCTAAAAGGAGTCAAAACATTTATTGCCTTGCATACGAGTTTTTTAAAACAGTGACCGGTGTTTTGGATTTAGTTTGGGGATTTTCTTGACAAGCTGACGAACCTTTGATTTTTTAATGAGGACTGTGCTCCAAGTAGGTAGTTATGTAGCGAAATAGCTCAGTCGGTATAGTGACCAGCTAATGGTCTGGATTACCAAGGGATCGGGATTCGGGCCGTGTGTGGTCCTACTCAGCCTCTTACTGAATGTGTACTCGGGCTGTTCCCCAGGAATGAAGCGACCGCGTAGTGAAGCTCAACACTCACCTTTAACCCTTTACAGACGAAGCGCAGACTGCTTGATTTAAAGGCCCAGTTCGTACCGCGCAGTAAACACTTTTCATTTTACTTATAAAAATCAACCAGTTTGGGTTATGTGGGGCAGAATTCGCTGTTTATTCTGAGATAAATACAAAACAAATTAATACAGTTCTTAAGTTTTAAGTTTAAGTTGGTACACGTAACCGGTAGGCTTTAGAAGATTAACGCCAATGTTAAGAATGCGTGACAATGTACTGCAATATACTGCAATATACTGCAATCCATCAGATGCCTGTATGTTGTACTGCTTAATTTAAGGGAAGGACTGTTTTATCTTTACCTTAAGTCATTCGACTTGATACGTTTAGGTACCAACCAGTGTCTTCACATAAACTCCACGATTATGAAGCATGTGTGTGAATAATATTAAGCAAATTTCAAGCCCATTAGGCCTGTGTGTGCTGTGTTAGTATATGCATCTCTCCCGCTTATTTGTGACATCCTTTGGGGAGAATTCTCCGCCCCTCTCACGCTGATAGCACTCAATTCATCTTGACCCTAAAGAGATGTGCACTACACAAAACGTACGAAACATGGCATAATTAGGAAGCTGCGAATGTGTGGGTCATATATTGGATATTTTAGTGGGTCCGTCATTTAGTGATACTCCAACAGACCGGCCTGCCTCCTGTGGTTATAACGAGGATATCCTTATATACGCCTCGCCTAGGTGGCTGCGTGAGTGGACACTGTCTATCAAGGTTTCTCCATCCCTTGCTGTGACCACTTCTGATTCGAATCGTATACAGCTCAGTGATCCTAGGGACCTGAGAAATTTAACGTACTGGTAATGCCGCGATAATGCTCAGGGATATCCCCATTCACAGTCTTAGTAAGCCGGTTATTTAGTAACTGTTTATGTCTCTGTACTTAAAGAGACAAAATATAGAATTCGGAGTTGTGGTGTATCGACCTTCTCCGAATGGAAGACGCTTCAGCAGGGCATTGGTCAGGCCGAGCTCCATCGTACCTGCTGGGCTGCAGAGTAATTTTATTCGCCAGTTGTTGGTTAATTTTAATGCAATCACAAGGCGTTACGCCGTGGTGTAATATTTTCTGTTAGTAATCCACGATTCTACAATGGTTGCAGACACGTATATGTGCCCTTCTGTCATGGTTCAAGGTCGCAGTCATTAGTTTTAATCACAAAAGATGTTGCTGTAGCAACTAAATGCTACAGCAACATTTGTGCAACTAAATGCTTTGCTTTTTGATTATCAACACGCGTACCGCCCTTTTGTTCTTTGAGTTCTCGTATGGTACATGAAACTGAGAAATGTTCTGTTCTGAAAATTTTCGAGTGAAAACTCTACGCTAGGCGTTACGTGGAATTGATTTACATCTGTCGGGCTGGGATGAAAATGTCAAATCCATTTGTGGCATCATGTGATTGATTATGCATTGTACAGTACTTGCATATATTAAACACCGTATAAGTAAGCCTAGTTATTGTTATCAGCATAAACTGTGAATGTTCATTTGCATAATGCCCCAGGTAAACAGCGACTCCCGTATTTTCTGCCATATTTTGTTTTGTAGTTAACATAACTTGTCGCACACTGTTTCAAATAAAAGTTGCGAGTTTCAGTTAGTTCTTTGTGTTATGTTATGTTACATGCACGTGTGTTATGTTATGTTACCTGCACGTGTGCTATGTTACATGCACGTGTGTTATGTTACGTTACGTGCACGCTTGTTATGTTATGTTACATGCACGTGTGTTGTGTTATGTTATGTTATATGCACGTTTGTTTTACCGTGAGGTGTTTTTTGAAAGTAAATCCGTAACTTCGATTTGGGCTTTAGGGTCGAGTAGGATTTATGTTAAATTGACATATATCTAAACGAAATTTGCTCGAAAACTATTATTAGGTTACGTGTAAGGTCATGCCCGCTTTCTTATCGCGTCATCGCCCCCAAACACATTAAACAACGTTGCAGTGTGTATTTTGTGTATTTCGTCTTCGCCCTCTGACAAGATGCTCAGGACGGATTACTAGCTGTAAGTAATCTTAGTAATTAACCAACTTAATGCACAAATTCTTGTTTTATAATAAGTTTATTACATGCCTCTGTATGTTTCGAGCACTATTGTGCTCATCATCAGGAGGTCAAAATTGTATTGTACAGCATCTGGTATCATCACACCTACGGGGTAAAGGGTCCATTCGTTATTAGCGTCTGTGTTAGATGACTGGCCCGCATCCTAGGGTCCTGGATAGGCGGGTGGTTGGGTCCACATGCGGGCGAATGTAAGAATTCTCATCCCTTGACGTAGCAGGAAGCCCGATAGTGCAGTGCACCGCGGCTGAACCTTGCAGTCCAGTTCTAACGTTTCGGGGAAGTGTTTACGAAATCCATTTTCCAGTCTGTCGTAATGCGAGGCCTGCGGACGGTGTTTCAATTTGGTTGTCTCATCATTTGACGTAATAAAAATAAGTGTTGTCTTTCAGCACGGCTTCTGCTATCCCCAGTGCAGATTTAAGGCTGCGTAGAGTCTGAACTGCCATTTAAATGGATGCCGTGCAATCACATCTGTAAAGGAGGGAATCAATCTACAAAGGAGATTGGCTGGAGGGGGTGGTTAGCATGTGCGTAGAGGGACTGACGTGCTGGAAGAGGGGGAGGGTAAGAGAGCCCAAGTTGTTTTGTTTCGCTACGAAGCCACGAGAGGACGTTGGCTGTCGTATCTCGCAACTTGGCGTCGTCCATAAAACCTTCTTCATCTCCTGTCTCGAGTCATCTAATGTAGCCTTTACGTTTTTTTCGTTCCTTTTGAATTCACCCCCTCCTCATGCGTCCACTCAGATCAGTCGTTACTGATACAGTAATTCCTCTTGTGCTGTAGGTAGGAGGTCCCATACGCGCCCTGTAAAGTGTAAAATGTAAAAGTTGGAAAATTGAAAATATGATTAATTATTTTAAAAAGGTACTTCTGTAAATTGGATTCCTGTGGCACCTCGCCCTTGACAGATGGCTGGACGCACCCGAAGAATGTTGAAGGAGAAACTGGTCTTGTAAAGACAGTGGATTAATGTTTGTTGATTGCGCGGCCGACACGCCTAACACGACTAAACGACAATTATGATGTAACCGTTTGAAGCCCATTGGTGTGTGTGTGTGTGTATGTATGTGTGTATATATGTATGTATGTATGTATGTATTTATGTATGTATGTATGTATGTGTGTATGTACGTACTATGTGTATGTATGTATGCACGTATGTATATGTGTGTGTGTATGTACTTATGTATGCACGTATGTATATGTGTGTGTTTACGTACGTACATATGTATGTACGCTTGTGTATGTACGTATGTGTGTGTATGTATGTATATGTGTGTGTGTATGTGTGTGTGTGTGTGTGTGTGTGTATTTCCTATGACGCAGAAACTGAACTTGGACGAACATCAGTCTAAAAAAGTTTAAGTCTGGCAGATCGCCTTAATATTCGCGAGAAATTTGCATTACCAGTGATTTAAGACGTGATGCCTAGCATTGCATTAAAGTTTTGAAGCCCAGTGGTACCTATGTATACCGCCTGTTTAATAGTTAGAAACTCTGAAAGCAGGCCACGCAGTGTTATGTGTTTCGTGTGAATCGCGCAATGAATAACGGTCATTTCCGTTTACAACAGTAGCCTGCTGGTGTTGGTAGTACGCACGGAGTGTGTCCTCTGAAGTATGTAATGATTTCTTGTGTATTATGTACATGAACTTCGGGCCCAGTCCTAGGCCGTGCTATGGCTGAGGCGCTTAGTCGCCTACCTCTGACCGTGGAGTCACGGGTTCAATCCCCGTTCAGCCCTTGACAGTGTAGTAGAGGACTAGGTGGTACTGGGACAGGTATTTCACACATTACGTCAGTTTTCTCCACCAGTGCCCCATATTGATCTTCGTCCTCCTGGTATACTACAAGCGGGCGAAGCCTGAGAACTTTCTAACAAGACATTGTTGGTTTAGATCTGGGGCCGCACTAGACGTTAAAAGTATTTTCAAATAGTTTTTATTTCTGGACTCAGTTTATTAGTAGCCAGCCTGTCAAAACGGAGACCCCGGTTCAATCCTGGCCCAGCGCATGTGGTATTTGTGGTGGACAGAGAGACACTGCGACGGTTTTCCTTTCTCATTATCATTTCGCCAGTGCTGCACATTCATAGTCCCGTGCTACTGTTATCGTAAGGATAGGCCGGCGGATCCTTGGATACTTCAGATAAAACAGTGCTGTTCTGGAACGGGAACGTTGTACAGAGACACCATTTCATTTAATGCAGGCTTCGAAGCGTTAATGGTATTTGTTTCCTCACTTTGAATTTACATCACAACATATACGCAGCAGAAGGCTGAAGTTGTGCTCTACACCTTCAGTCGTTTGTGCTTCGAAACGCACGGTTTACCTTTCGGGTTTATTGTGTGAGATTTATCTCATTCGTGCACCTCGAATTTTACGATTTTGAGGGTTTCGTACACCATGTAAGCCATTTGCTGGTTGGGATTTGAGGAATCGCATTAGTTAGATGGCAAGAGGTCATAGGTCCTAGAACGAATATGTAACTTGCCAAATGGAGCAGAGTCACCCCCGGGCATGGGCGCAACGTTGAGGGGAGGGGATCTACCATACCTCTATTCTTCGTAAAACGCAGGTTTTTAATTTTTTGTCTCTACGCCACCCACACAATCTTTCAGAAAACATTTCTATTTTAATATGCCCCTCTTCGACTCAGTAGCGAAAAAAAATTCTTCGGAAAAAAATATTTTAGAGGCATTTGACCCCTCCCTTGCACTTCCAAGTTACGGCTATGCCCTTGAGAAGCTCAACTAGTCAAGGAATTTCCCGCATGTTATAGAATTATAAGGTTCATTACCGTGGTTACAAAAGCCCGCCATATGTTCGTGCCCGGACGCAGAAGATTCCACTTCACACCTTACCATCCACTTTGAGATGTACTGTAATATTCTCCCCATCTCCGCCTAAGTTTTAAAAGTGGTCTCTTCTCCTCATACCTTTAGATCCCATATGCATTATTTTGTGCTCCATGCATCCCACATGCCCCGCGTATCTCATTTGTCCTCCTTTTGATGATCCTAATTTGTAATATTTGCCGAGGTGTAAAAATCATGAAACTCCTCGTTATACAGTTTCCCCAGCCCCTGTCTCTCAAATACAATTGTTCTCCTCAGCACTCTTTTCACGAGTACCCAAAGTCTATGTCCTTCCCCTAATTTGAAGACCAATTTCTTAGAACGGATAAAATAATTAATGCCTTTTTATTGCATTAACGCTTAAAAACCTAACTAAACATCAGATATACTCGAGTAAAGAAACTGGTGAGAATTTGTGTTCGTGAACTTGAAACACGCCAGCAGGTTGTGGAAAGTGTTATCTCTAGCTATATTATGCACAAATTATAATGCTGTTAGTAATCCATCTGTATTTTTATGTATGCTTTATTGATGTTCAGTAACTCCTAGAAGATAATTAAGATAGTTGGAAACATTTTGCGATTATGACAAACTGTGTGTAAAAATCTAATTTTAACATTAGTGCATTTGTTGGTTTTACTGTGTGAAATGTTTATTAATGCACGGACATGAAGAACGTTAAGATTATTCATATTGCGTTTGCATTGTCCACTTGCTTAGCAAGTCGACCATATCAACAGATTGGTTGGGCGTGTTTTAGCAGTGTATACCATTAAGGTAGGGCTCTTAACGTCTCTCGACCGGAATCCAAATAAAGTTTGGGAGTAAGCTTCGCCACCCACAGCTCAGTATGGAATTAATAGCATTTTCATTTTACTTATGTTGCTGCTTTTTGTATATTAAGTATATTGTTGGTACAAGATATAATTAAGCTGTTAGAAAGTTAGATACTTTTACATAATGATATATTAGAGCTTGATTAGTAATTAGTTTATTAGTTGATGCTACACAGTAGTTTTGTAATAGCAGAAATATTAGAAGGACTGCACAAAATTGAAAGAAATATCAATATATTCATGTGAACTCTAACTAAGCGCTAGCTTTGAAATTCTTTATACCGTGATAATGCGGTTTATAGGCTGCATCTTAAGCCTTTGTCGGCTTGAAGCAGGTTTTGTGGTGACTAGTGATTAAAATCCTGCTTCATACAAGTATATTGTAGAAAACGGTAGTAAAACTTCCAGAACCTCATTTCTTACATTTTTTATGTTATTCATTTCAATTCACAACGCACCAAGTGATATTTGTTTGTGAAAATTGTACCTCAGTGTCTCGTCGTTTCGAATCTCGATAAACTGCCCTTTAATGCCAGTTATGCTCGAAATGTCATCATCGAAATCTTCGACGTCAGTGACAAATGGGTGGCACATCCAGCTGTACTTGTCGCATACTCCAGGTTTCAACAGTTAGTGCTTCCCATTGTACCGCGATAGCATTTTTTACGTCCGGAGATTAAACATATTCACCTTCCAGAGGGAAATCTGATAACGGAAGGACTCCGTCTTGTTTCGTTTTACTTTGCTGTTTTGTAATGTCTGCTTCTCTTTCAAGGCTGTCGACTTCTTCGTTAACCGCGTCACTATCTGATGCATTGATACGTTGAATTATTTGATTCTGGCAAATATATCTGAAAGATAGGCTTGTAGGGCCAGAACGTTAGAGACACAGAATCCTTTTTTTCTGAGACAGGTTGAACCTCATTACCACTGTTGGACGACAGGAGTGTTCTTGTGCAGTGGGAGTGAATATCTGAGCACATGTGCCTAAAAAATACTCTTGTTTAAAGACATGGTTTTATAAAAGTATACAGCTTGAATGACCTCTTTCATCTAGACATAACCTGTCGTCCGACAGTTTCCTGGAAGCAAGAGTCTCCCTGTAGATGGGGCAATGAAAATGTTTCACCTGTGAACTTCCTTCTGGCACAAAAACCTTAGCATGTTCCAAGCTTTGCCAGTGCACCATCATTCCACAAAATGAGACGCTGATTGCAGGTTAGAGCGTCTTGATTTAAAACTTGTGTGTGTGTGTGTGTGTGTTTGCAGATAAATCTTCGCCTGCTGTAGTGGTAGTCACTGATCAACAAAACTTCTTCCCTTCTGTTAACCTTGTACAGCGTACGTATGCTGTTACTGTGCTTCGTCGCGCACCTCAACTGTCGACTCACTGCTCTGGCACACCACGTGTGACATTACGCTTTTCTGGAAGGACATTTCAGTTTATTAAGAGGCCCATGGTGGCGCACCGTAAACGGCATGGCCACCCATTTGTAGATCTTGACGTATAGGCCAGTAAACCCTACATTAACGTAACCACGGTTTTATTCACTTCTTAGAAGTTTATCACTGAATAACATCCGAGGTTTATTAACACAGTCTACTACGCTTTTGACATGAGTTTATTAATTTCATCTCAGAATAATTCCTCCCTTCCCCTTCCGAAATTGGTTAAATACGTGTCTAATTTTTAGGTACGCGGGACAACAAACTTCAGTCCTATGAATGTGACCCTAGCGGAAGCAAACAAGGTTTGTGATGGAAATAAAGTTTCAGAAGGAGTTGCCCAAACCTATAGAAGTCAGTTCATCATTTTTTGTTACTATCCTCTTCAGGATCACATTTACGTTTTTGTGATTTCAGTGATGAATTTTATTTGCGGCAGATGATGCTTGGACGAAAAGAAAAGCCAGTCTCCTCATTTCTTAACCTGTGTACAGATCATATGTAGGTCACACTAAACAAATGATCCGTTGCAGAGATATTTCCTTGAAATTGGATCATAATTGATGTAACTTAAATATGTGTTTAATGTATACAATTTTCGTACTGGATCTTTTGGAAAGGGTGGAAATTATGTAGCCTATTTGTTGTGTCGTCTTTTCAGGAACTCTTCCAAGGACTTACTGGGGATCACTGAGTGAAACAAAGCCACTCCCAAATGAGGATAAATTACGTACATAGCTCTTCAAAAGGGGGCACTTCCGCGTAATCTACCACGCACCGTGTATGTCGTTTTAAAAGACGAAAGTACACAATATTAATTAAAATAACCGGCATTCAAAATTTTCGCGATAATGTCGCAGACGCTGTGGCGTTGGCATGACGTCCTGTTTCTGCATTTTATCCACGAGTAGAGCCTGTAGAAATAAGATTTTTGTACATCCAGTAGTAGGCCTATCCGTCGTCAAGGAAAATTTGTCCTGCGGGAGTTATGCTGCGAGTCTGAGAGTTAAGAGAAAAGGAATGGCAGAACGAGTTTAGATGAGACACATACGACAAGGGAGTAAAATAACGTGTCCCCACCATAAATATTCATTACGTCCGTCTACGGGTTTGGACTTCTAAACTACATAAAACAGAATGAAGAGGAAGAGTCAGGAAGAAGACAAAAATACAAGGTCCGAGGAAGCTAGGGACGTCCCTTAACTATTTAACTTGTGCTAACTTTGTATTCTGCTATTGTAACGAATTCGACCGTCTCAGCAAGCCGACATTTATAAATCAAGGTGTGTTTGGTACAAGCGACCTGTAAGTTTACACCAAGCAATAAAAAATTGTAAGAAACAATTTCATTGGCTATGGAATGCAGAGCGAGAGTAATTTTTGCTTCTAATAACCTTTCTGCCCTTTAGTTTGATTTGGTGGAGGGGATTTGACGGTGGCCGCAGTTTGCTGTACCAAGTTCAAGCAAGAGCTGCCAATTAAAACTTTAAATTTCATGGCGGCATTTGGTCTTATTCTTAAGATGATTAATCCCGTTGTGTTGTAAACAATGAAACAAAAACTAACTGTTATATTCGTCGAATACAGCTTATATTTTAGTGACACAAAACCCAGCTTCATGTACACATTTCAGCTTTTAATAAGCGATCATCAGGCTGTGGATAAGAAAGTAACAGTATTAACATTTACAACTGCATCTGTATAATATATTATGCACCGTCAATACACAACATACATCAAACAAGATGCAGTAATTACAATTAGGTGATATTTGGCTACATGTTTCGGCCGTGACCGGCCATCTTAAGGCCAACTAAGAGCAACAATTAAGGTACAGTAAAAATATTACTCAATGGGATCCCATTCCGTTCACATTAAACCTTGATAAAATATGAAAATTCTTACTTAAGATTAAAACAGTGGAATATTATAGTAAAATGGTAAAACTAAATCTTCCTGCACTGTATTCAGGCCTCACGTATGAATGATAGCTTGGGGTCTTAGCTGTACATCATAGAAAAGAAAATATCATATCTTGCCAGTAGGGTATGCTTGAAGGGAATGCTCTGATACAAGACAGATCTGGCAATGTGGCTTGTACGGTCAGGGAATCCTTAGACGTAATTTTTTAATTGTTAATTAAAAATGTGAATATTCGCATTATGTTGAATGGAATTATGGAGTGAACTGGAATAAAGTGAAGTTCATCTTGTAACCTGGCGCGAAGGCCCATGGGGGAAGCATAGGTATAGCTCTGCTCTTTCTGTAAGCTCGACGCTAGATGGGAGTGGGTGGTCAACACCACGGCCGTGCTGCTGTACCCCCAGGCAGAGAGCTCCGGTACCCATTGCACAGGAGGCTGGGAGGGCTATAGTATGAAGTTATTACTTATAATATGATTTAATTCTATAAATCGTTACTGCTGTAAGAATAAAGTTGTTGAATTTGTGATATGTATCGTTGTATTCCGAAATGAAGCACGTCACTCGCTGGTGAAGTCTCACTGCAGTAGACAGTGGTACTCCCAACTTTGTAGAAACATTGTTAATTACGTGATGAGGGTTAATGAATTTACTTACAAACGTCATAAGGTTAAGATTATGTTAAAACAATCAACGGTCAGTCCCAGGTTTATATTAGAGTCTGATTTATTACCCAGTGCTCCTTCTTTTTCTTATTCTTTGGCGCAACAACCCAAATGTGGCCTAGGCCGCCTCTTTTGCGGTTTCTAGATCACACACAGACACACGCGCGTTAGGACTTCTCTGAAGGAGTAGCCATGGATTACTGATTACGAAATTCGTTCACTCATCGGTTTTAGTAGGTCGTGTTTTTTGCGTTACATGTTGATCCACGCGAGGTTTTATATTCCCGTGAGTTTTCTCCGGTACCCGACTGCTTATCTGGTCGCTGGCTCTTGCCGTCCGTCGATTCTGTACGTGGTATACGCTTGCCCACTAGGGCTGGACCGTGCGTTCCGCCTTATTTCAAGGACACGAAGTGTTAAACAGTGTACTGAGTCGGTGCAGAGTTCAGGTACTTTAATCTTTAGTTACTTTTATCCGTCTTCTGCCAATAACTTCAGAGTTATTTGTGTGTGAAAATATAGAAAGGACATACAGCTTATATGGAATTTCGAAAGTCAAATTCTTTATGTTTTCCAGTTCCGTCACAAAGGGATATTTTGAAGGAAGAACTTTCCAGGAGATAGAGAAAGAGAAATCTGCATTTCCTTTCTTCCTTCCACCAGCTTTTGGCGGGTTAGAACAGACAGGGTTTCTCTTGGGAGCACTTGGCTAGTATTAACCCCAGGCTTTACCCCCTCGACTACAACGACGAAGCTCCGACCGAAACCCCCTTCATCCCCCCTACTGCCACTTCTAGCCCAGCAGACACTGCTTTCGTGAATCCACGATAACTGCTATTAACTCCTATATCGTATACCATCATAAGCGTCTCACCCCTCAGAAGTACCTACAAAATCGTAGTTGTTACATACAGAAGGCCATGAGGATAACCCTGGAAAGATTCACTTCAATTATTCACTAGTCTGTTTTATCACCCTGCTGGTTTGTGTTTGTCTCTAACGGAAGAAAGGTCGCCATTCTAGTGCTATACAACGCTTCAGTACGTACGCATCTCATCGTTACATCTCCGTTGTCATGGTAACAGCCTCCGTGTGGTTGCACACGTCGTACAATTGAACGATGAACCAAGTCTCCTGCCATATGTCCTGAATTCTTTTACACGAATCCTCATCGACCGTGGTATATTTGAGGTAAAGACAGATATGCAGAAACGTGGTACATAGGTCTGTCTACCAGATCACGCGATCACATTCCTGAAGGAAGTAATGTTTTGCTTATGAAGTTAATGGAAAAGAAGAAAATGCATTCTAGGAAACATACCTGAATGAAGTATGGTTAACTGGTGTGTTGTATCTCCTCCAGTCTTCGACGTTTGGAAATTTGGCATGCCGTAGCTACACAGGTTTGTGTAGCATTACGGCCTGGCGCTAACGCACAGCGCCCTGGCCAGCACACATCTTTATCCCCAGTTACGGTTTGATGTTATGGCGTAAAACAGTGTCTCCCCAGCTTTGTACACTTTCACGATTTGATGCTTATACGTCTGTCTTGTTTGTCGCTGAGGCAGAGGTCCGTACGTGCACAACTCTGGGTCCATAGCCGATGTAGGGGTCGGCACAATAATTTGCGTCTGTTTACTTTGGCGCCAGGGTCAGAGCCATGAGCATGTTCACTGCCTGGCTTTAAGAGGATAAACTGGAATTAGCCTACAGAATTTTTTAGGTTTCTCATTGTGTGGTGCTAAGTCACAGATCCGTAGGCACGCAGTTTCTCACTTATTCACGATAGCGCCTTAAGGCTCAGAGCCCCGTATCTACAAATCTCTGTCCATCATTACTCGGCCCGTGGATACAGGACCTTAGGTAGCCCACAGAACTTGGGGTTTATACTGAAGGAACAGAAGCATGGCTGCAGATTTGCACCCGTTTACGGTCTGACGCTGAGGCAGAGAATGCCTCTTCATTCAATGGCCTGCCCGTTTACAATCGTAGAAACACAACCTTCTATATGCGGTTGAGCACCAAGGCACGGAGCAATTAGTACAAAAACTTGTTCCCATATAATGCTGGACGGTTGGGCACAGGTCCATATGAACGTTACTGTGTGTCCATTTGGTGTGTGGCACGCCGGCAGAGAACCGTAAAAATACTTCTTGGCGAAAATGCGCGTGCCACCGCTTACTCACAGATAAGTAAGTCGGCCTACGCAGTTTTACACACTTTCACGGTTTGGGGCTCGGACACAGGGCCGTAACTAAAAAGTTTTTGTGCTGGATGTTAGATTCGAAAACTGTGTCGCCTTCTCTTGTGTACGAAGTTACAACACGCTGGAAAAATATGTCATACCGTTGTACAGTCCAGGTTCGTTTGTCCTTTGCGATTGGGGTTTAGGGTGTGCTGATAGACCGATTTTGCCGATAAATAGAAAGGTGACCTACGAAAAACCATTGTGATGTGGGTTGTGATGAAAAGATTAAATTTAAAAAATACAACATATTTACAAAGCACTGCAAACAATAAAATATACAGCTCAATGGTTACTGGCTTCCAGAAAAATAAATATTTTACCTATTGCTCAGGGAATCGAAATTTATGGGAAAATAGAGATGTAGCCTACAATGGATTCTGGGAAAATTTTGCGGCTAAGAGCGAAGTTGCCGCTAAAGAGCTGTCGAAAAAAAAACTTTTTTTCAATGTATTTCATTAAATAACGTGTGTTGACTTTCCTTAAAATGCAACCATTTTTTATTAATTCATATTTACCGACATCTAGCGACAAAGTGTCTTTGTGAAGGAAAGTCGTGATCTTACGGGAATACACTTTTAGAGTTGTGGCCTAAATAGTAGGTACGTACGTTTCAGTGACGCATCGCGACGCAGTTACGTCTTCGGCTCCCGGCTTTACACAGAAAATGTGTGGTTACTTACTGAGGGATGTTACGTAATGGTTTACTGCTGTGACAAGAAAGGGTTAGGAAATGCAAGTCTCAGCATAGTTTAACATTTATGCCTAGAAATTTTCAGAAATCCTTTTACAACAATCATGATTCGAGAACCGTAGGGTTTACGGACATAGGGCATGAGGTTTATGTTTCAGTTTTCTCTAACCTTTTTCTCCTAACGTTATTCGCTGCGACTTATTTGTAGTGAGTTGCGTTTGAAATGCGTACGGAGGCACATGGTGCGTCTCCTGCTACAGTGTTCGTTATAGTACGTAATAATTAAGACTGCTTTTTTTAGAAACTGTAATAAAGTTTAAAATTTAAAATATATATTATTGAAAATCCGTGTAGCAGTCCTCGAATTGTTACGTGAGAACAGAAAAGCAGACATATTGGAAAGCTAATTGGCTGGCTTTTGCTGCTTCGTTGTAAACGCACTCAAAATGGCAAAATGCACTCTTGAGGGGGCGTTACAAGGCGGGTCTTTTTCATTTGACTACGTCTGTCTACCATGCACTTAGCCTAAATGCAGTACGTATAATCGATTAAACATGAGACAAGAAAGCGAGGCGTTCTGTCTACTCTGTCAATGGCTCACAGTTAATGTATTGGTGTTATGCTAATAATGGACCCTGGATGGTGCCGTCAGTATCAAGACAAGGCTACGGATTGGACGTATGAGAAATCGTAGTGTAATTACTACGAGTGTCTCTTCTTCATTACGTGCAGACCGGCTTTGAGGCCCAACCAACCTATTACCGAATGGCCGCATGGAGCTCTTTCACCGGGGATAAATTGGATGAGGCTTGAAGCTGACTACTTACCGCCTTGTAATGCCGATTATCAGAATTAGTAGAGGCCAGTTGAAATGTGATGGCACACTCGCAGAAACCGGATTTCGTCTTTCGGCGAAATGGACGAGCTCATTTAAATCGGCGGGGGACGTCAGTTCAGTCGACTACTGGCAGCCGAGGTGTGCGCATCAGCGGTAGTAATGTTGGATACACCATGTTCAGAGGTAGTGTGAAGGGTACTGGCTACCCACTCCATTCGCCAGTTTCCCCTTCACTTCCGCTCCAGTGCGTCACCGTGTGCCATCGCATTTCAACTGGAGTCTAGAATTATAACTCCCCTTCCCCAAGCTTTCATGGCGTGTACAGAGATATCTTTGCCTTTATTGTTTTTGTGATTTTCACGATAACAGAAACATACTTATTTTGTGGACCTTTGTAACGTTTGTTAGTTACATTTGTCCGTTAGGCAGTTTAATTTCGTAACGTAATATTCCCGAAAGTTTTAGTGCCTTGCATACAATCAAAGAACTTCAAAATGACTTATTTGCACTGCAATATTGTCGTGTGTTGAACTCATGGGGCTTTTTTTTTTAAAAAAAAAAAAAAAGCAAACTCAAGCCGTTAAGTAACGTGACCCTCAAGACGCTGGGGGGGGGGGGGATTTTGTTTGTATGGGTATTTTTTTAAAATGAGAATAGGGGGTGTTTGTAATTTTATTTTTTACTTATTTTTGAAAAAAAAAAAAAATGAATGAAAAATTTTT
>Ga0136643_10007649_pt1 | contig 15656 bp, 17 predicted proteins | sample TergutLab28metaG_FD_96883 | JGI IMG/M metagenome (GOLD analysis project Ga0136643, IMG submission 96883) | Labiotermes labralis P1 segment gut microbial communities from Petit-Saut dam, French Guiana - Lab288 P1 (version 3) (version 3) | ecosystem: Host-associated > Arthropoda: Insects >... | reverse complement strand
TACAGCTTGATGGAAATACACTGGATAACTTTGCAGAATTAAAAAACATTGAAGGACTGAAAGAAGGATCAGTTATCAAGGTTAGTTTTGACCTGTTTTTTGTTTTATAATGAAAGGCACAGACATAGTTCACTGAAGTTTTTAATTAATTAATTCATTAATTATGTCTTCTTGATAACCTTGTTGTATGATTGAAGAATATGAATATAAGTGGGCATCATTTGGGATTCTCAGAATTTCTAATCTGTTGGATGTACTTAACCCTTGTAAAAATAAGTTGTAAATACATAATAGTGTATATGTGTATAATCACTTGAAAATGACATTTGTATATTTTTTCTAGCCAGATGCATAGATTATTGTAAGGGTATCTCTCTGATTAGTGTATCTACTGCTGTGAGCACCTCATATCTTAAATATATGACCTTTATTTAAAACACTCTTTATATGGTGCATATTTAATGAGATCAAGCGAAATTATGTTTGTTTATGCTAGGTTAGCCTTGACAACAAGAAACATGCATGTAGCCATATTTGATCATTTATTTCTGCCAGAAGATATTAGTGCAGCAGGGATAAGAGAATAAGAAAATAGATTTCACATATGTCTGCAATAAATGGAAATTAAGACAATATGGTATTCAAATTGATCAAGAAAATGTTTTGAAAATAACACAGTTTAATATAATACCTTTCTACTTTTATCAATTTTAGTGATGTAAGAGTCATTTGAGGAAATAAGGGTGTAAACTGCAAACTTTGGCTGTAAAACAATGGAAAGAAGTTGTTTGGGAGATGGATGATGATGGTATGAATCTTGTGAAAGTAGATGGTCATATTGTCAGTGTGGCTGTATTGACTGAAAATAAGTACAGATGGTAGACATCAGTTTTTGAAAATTTGTTCTTTTATTTTCCATAAGAACAGGGATTTTCCTGAATTGCAGAGTGACTGTTGACTGCTACAAGTAGCAGAAGTAGTTATTACAGACATTAACATAAATGCTGTTGACTTAGACCCCTCTTAGTACCTGCAACAGCTTTTGATCAGACCTTAAATTATATTTGATATCAGACAAAACTCAACAATTTCATGTTGCTTCTTTCATAATTTGCTTTTTTCATACTCTACCATACATAATAATATTTTATTTACACTTTATTGTGCGTGGCCCCCATGTAACCTGTACTGTATTATGGGACACTTTTGAGATCATTGAAAGTAATCAAGTCTGAAAGTGCACTTTACAACATGGTCACTAAAACATGCAACATTTACCTTCTAGCATCTGTAAGCATCACACTTTTGAAAGCTGTGATTCTGATGTACCATTCAGCTTCAGTTTTGACAGATAGGAACATTTCCTTATTGACTATTTACATGCTGACTATGGTACTGATGGGAATTACCTGTTTTGAATTCTACCCAGAAACCTCCTGTGTTATCTTAGATTTTCTTTGGTTCTCCACAGTCCTTTCAAGTGGATTTGTGTTTCAAAATTGTTTGTGACCATTTATATCTGTTTTCACATTTTATTGTTCACACTCATTTTGTCATTTACTGTGGAGGACAGCACAACCTCAACAGTTGATTCAGCTGTCTTTTAGAACTTAGAGCTAATACCAGAGTCTGCCATTGGGAACAATTTTGAGTCACATTGATTCCCTTTAGAAGCAGTCTGAGATCCATCTTAATGTTATCCTCCTTTCTCCTTTTCAGTATGTCTTAGTTGGCTACTCTCTTAGAGGCTTCCTTGCCTACCTTCTGTATAAATTTCTTGTTTCTCTTTTCCCTATAAAAATAACGTCCCTGATTTCACAGCCAGAACAATAATAGATGTTTTATACAAGTAACAGTGTTTTCCCGTACATAATATCCTAAAGCATTCACATCTGTGGCCTTTGGCCAAAATATTTTCTTGGGCATTTTTTCCAGACACTTGAAATTTATGTTTTATCAATGTAGACCATGTTCAGACTTACTCAAAAGAACTGCATGAATTTTTCTTTTACAGTGCTTTACGGAATGGATGGGATGAAGAGTTTTTGACCTGAATAATAAGCGTTTCCGGTATTGTATTTATAATTACAGCTGATGAACATTGTGTCTTCTGCAGCTGTAGTCCGTTTGCTACATCCTATGTTGTACAGCTGGCAAAAATATGCAAGAAAGTGATAGCAGTGGTAACGTGGATGTATTTATTGCATTAGAAATGGTGAAGTTGGGAGGTCTACTTTTTATTTTATTTTTTAATGCCTGTGCTGAAACAAAGACAACATGCCTAATTTGCAGTAAAGATTCATGAACAATTTTAAATAATTTTTTCATGTTCTTACAGGTTGTAGAAGAACCGTACACTATGAGAGAGGCAAGGATCCATGTCAGACATGTTCGTGATTTGTTGAAGTCTCTGGACCCAGCAGATGCGTACAATGGAGTGGACTGTAGTTCATTATCCTTCCTTAATGTTGTCACACAGGGTGATATACTGGGTATGTTAACATGATGCAGTTGTTAAAGAACTTTGCGTTTCTATGTCAACTTACATTATGAGACATGGTACTCTGTCAATGAACAGCTGAGGCAGAAAAAGGTGAACACAGCAAAATATTGTAACGCAGAATCGGTACTTATGGAATATTTGCAGCAAGAATGGGCTGTTCTGCTACCAGGTGTGCTTGTAAAAATAGTCTTTTCATGTGTTCAAGAATGTGTGAGAATCGCTAAAGAGATAGGACTTGAAATGTGGTTTGATTAAGAAAAGAAATAATTTTGTGTGGAATTTATATGGAATAACATTATAGTAAAGTGAATGTTAATTTCAGTCTAGAATTACAAAGTAATTTCGTTTTCAGGCTTACCCTTTTAAGACATTTTCCTGCTTAATAAGCTTAATGTGGTGCATTTTTCCAGAAATGTCTGAAGACGGTTTTATTGTGTCTAAAAATTACACAACTCTGTTAGTGATGTTTTGTTGTAGAACAGCTGCACTTTAAGTGTACGTTAGCACTGCTGTGGTAACTAAACGATCCATGTGAAATTTAGTCCCACAAGGAGCAGAGTACCAATAAGGGGCAAGTGGAATGCAAATTAAAGGGGGTTATATCTTGCAGTATTGGCCTACAATACAGAGGAAAGATCAGATGGCTCTAAATTAAACTAATAAAATAGTATAATGCAGTGTATTGTAATACATAATGGGTAATTAATAAAGATTGATGTACAATACAATGAAATGTCAAAAAAGCTGGTAGGTACTGTATAGAAGCTGTACACAAGCACAGATTTACATAATGTATCTATGGTTGAACCATAACTCAGCACTGAACAACATTGTCTACTCCAAAAACCAGTGGACAGGACAAAAATCAAGATTTACACTTACCTAGAGCTGTGTGTGCTAATGAAACCACAAAGGCATGTCTAGACCCTGTGAAAACTTAGGTACCAAAAAGGATACCAAGAAATAAGTGGATAGCAAAAATGAGGGTGTGTTAGTTGAGTGGCTCACAAGCTGCTGCCCAGTCTGTCAGCTACAGAGCAGCTTATTCAGTAGGGACAGGAGGGACAGAAAGTGTGAGAGGGTAAGGGGAAAAGGAGGGAGCATTCAGGAAAACTTAGCTCACACTGGGGGTGGGATAAGAACAAAACCCAGGGTGTAGTGAGATTTGCCTTTTTTAACCTTTTTTGATTTGTTGTAGATTACATATGTTACAATAGTACAAAATTGTTGAAGGAACTCTTCTAACAAAATTAAATACAGGAGCTGATGGGGAAATGTGTATTTATTACTTTGTAGCTAATTCTTGTCTGTACTGAGTTGTATATTCTGTAACAGAGAAAAAGAAGAGTCGACCTGAAAGTGTAGACTGCACGCCTCCAGATTACATAATGCCAGGAAGTAAAGAGAGGCCACTGATGCCACTGCAGCCCCAGGTGAAAGAACAAAAGGGCCCACAAACAGTGAAGGTGTTAACAACATCTGGATGGAATCCACCACCTGGTTTTCGCAAGATGCATGGTGATCTTATGTATCTATATTTAGTTACTCTAGAAGAAAAACATTATCATATCACTGCCTGTGCACGTGGATTTTTTGTGAATCAGTAAGTACGTTACGTGAAGTTAGACAAGAATAAATTATGTAAATTATTCATTTAAAAAATTTAAACGCAGTCTTTATTGTGCAGAAAAAAACATAATTACAAGCATTTAAACACAAGGTCTCAGGAAGGAGTTTTTTGTTCTTCAGTTGAAGATAGTGCATAATGAAGAACTAAACTAAAGATAGTATTAAATGATATTTGAAAGTATTAGAAGTGCCATAGGTTTCAAATGATTTTTCGTAGGTCTTCTGAAGAAGAGTTCAATCCGAAACCTGCCACGCCAAGCCATCTGTGTCATTCATTGATTGAATTATTAAATCAGATCAGTCCTTCATTCAAGCGAAACTTCTCCATACTTCAGAAGAAGAGGACACAACGACATCCATTTGAGAGAGTTGCTACACCATATCAGTTATATTCATGGAGTGCTCCACAAATGGAACACACAATTGATGCAATCAGAGCAGAAGACAGTAAGTTGCGATTCTTTAAAACACACACCACATTGAGACAGCTGTAGGAGACTAGTAGACTCGTGTTTAATAATGTTAGGGGTGGGGAGATTCTGTACACATAACTCAGAACAGTGGATAATCCTAAATAATTCTGCTGCAGCGTAGTTCTCTTTAGTGTGTCTTAATTTAAGGTTTTCTCCATTCGAGATTCAGTTTTGGTGATCCAGATTCAGTATTCTGACCCTGCTACTGCCTCACCCCCTCCCTCTTCTAATCTGGTGAAGCCAATAAATATTCTGAAATATTGCATCTATACCAATTGCATTCTGTTTATGCATTGTGCTTTTAATTATCCACGTTTTAGTTTCATGTACCAAAGTTCGTCTTGTTTTTACTGTATTTAATTTAAACTGTTCTGTTTGTTTCCTAGCCATAAAGGTTCTTCTACATACCATATGTCTGTTGTACTGATTAAGTTTGTTATTTATGTCTTTCTCTGTGTGTATATTATGTCACTTAATGGATAATTTAAATAAGATACATGCTGTAACATTTTCAGTATTAGATCAACCATGCAGTGCTATCAGTAATTGCTGTAGTAGTAACAAGAAACTTTGCTTTGAAAGTCGTAATTTTTGTTTTGTTCGGTAAAATTGTTATAGTGTGCATTTTACTGAATGCTGTAACTTATCCTGAACATCTGACATTAAAATTTTATAATTTGCAGTTGCTAGGCCCAGTATATTGAAATACCATCCTTCCCTTCTTGTAATTCCTGGGTCAAATCCCATCCCCCCCCCCCTTCTCTTGCATGGGAGGCCATCAGAATAAATGTTACGCAGACTGGGACATATCTTACGCCTTGATTCTTGTTACTTTCCTTATGGGTCTTTTATTTGAATTCAGTTTAGGGTTGGTATTTTGGTAAAGATAGTAGGAAGGTTAGAGTACACATCACACACAGCTGGAACATTAAAATAGCAAAATAGGTGATGTGGTCACTGTACATTGAATAGTGCCTTTCATATTTAGGTTATGATTTTTCTAAGAGCACACACTAGTCAGTGCAGCAGAAAATCTGCATGGAGTTAAACAAGTGCCCATGGAATTTCTTAAGTCCCTTAGACAGTAGGTAATATTTAAGATTTTTGTTTTTTACATTGATATGTATGTGAGAGAATAAAACATTCTGCAGAATTGAGTCATATTGAGGGAACTGTGCTTCTGTTAAAATTGGGGTGGTGTGGAAGATTTTTCAGGAGTAACCTGAAACTATGTTGTCTGTTGGGAAAGCTGTCAGGTTGAGAAGTGAATGCACTGCAGTGGGTGTGTGTTGTCAGTGCTTGTTGTGGTGTGACTAGGGAAATGATCAGAACCTCCTGGATGCCTTAATACTCTTTATGTAGATGAAAATGTATAAAAACAAACAAACAAAACCTGCTGCTTACCAATGGTACCACTGATTTAACAGTGATTAGATCACTAGATGACAAGGAATGAAGCAGCAGGCAAGCACCATCAAGGGATGATGAAAATGTGGCCAAAGTTGATGCAATTGTGACATCAAATTTGTTTATGTTGAATGAGCAGCCAGTGATAAAAATTTGTATCTCATATTGAGCAGTAGGAAAGGCTGGAAAAATGGGGAAACAGTTGAAACTTGTACCATGACAATGCAATTTGTCACTCCTACCTTGCATTCCAACATTTTTTGGTGAAGAAGAAATTCCAACCATGTCTTACTTACTGGATCTTCCGGACATCACTCGGCAAATTCTGGCTTTTTCTGAGCCTCAAAATTGGGCTGTAAGGCCATTGTTTCACTTCCATAGAATAAATTCAACAGAATGCAACAGAAAGTGCCAAAGTCATGCCAAAAGAGGTCTTCCAGAGGTACTTCTAGCAATGGCAGGATGGCTGGGCCAAGTGGGGCATTAAATTGTGATTGACTAGGTTAGGTTTTGCATGTGAAATTATGCCTAAGTTCTGTGAACTTTGTGATCTTACTGTTGACAAGACTTTTAAATTTGTCATTTCCATTTGATGAAGAATAGATGTACCTGGCAAAAAGTAATCTTACCTTTTATCTATCTTCCATTTTTTGAGATCACATTGCATTATTGTGGTAAAAATGGATGCTATTGTGTTGTAATCTAAATATCTGTACATTGCACATTGGCATGTTTTGTGGCTGAAAGGGGTACATGTAGAAGCTGTATTATTGTTGGTATACTTTCAGCCTTCTCATCAAAGCTTGGCTATGAAGAACACATACCTGGCCAAACACGAGACTGGAATGAAGAATTGCAGACAACTCGTGAACTGCCAAGAAAAAATCTTCCAGAAAGATTACTCAGGGAAAGAGCTATATTTAAGGCTGGTATTTTTAAATTCAGTAAAGTTGTTTTACAGACACTATAACAGTAGTGAAGTGAGGATACGGTGTGCTCATTCTTACATATATAACATGTTAGTTGAAAGTTAGAGAACTAATACAGTCAAGGGTCATATACAAAGGATTGACTGTATACCTACCGAGTATCTTGTCTAGACTGTGCCTGAGAAAACTGAGCTGGTATTGCTGTGGCCTTGCTACCTAACTAATGTACCATTTACCTCTAGGTCTTTTACTTTAATGTAAATTTGAGAGCCATGATGCACAAAATTAATTGGATGCTTTTGGGTGGGTTTTGTTGTATTTATCAAACTATAAGATAGATCATTCACACTGGAAAGTTGTAAAGAAATGTAATGTTGTTACAATGTAAACCAATAAAATGCACACACTTTGTTATAATAGTAGTGATGATGATGATGATGATAATATGTAATAATACATAAAGTCCTATATGTTTGGGGCATGTCTGGCCCGAAACATGCGGGAGTTTGTGCATATGAAAACATTATTGTAATTATAAAGAAGTGTGTGCATTTTGTTGGTTTACATTGTTACAATTGTATCATAATGCACGGAATGGAAAATGTAAAATTTGTTAATGCTGAACAGGCAAAACAAGTTTACCATTTCAAGAATATCAAAGAAAGGTTGTGTAAGTCTAATTATTGTTTTATAAAACTGTGCACTCCCTGATGATGGGCCAGTAAGGCCTGAAACAGGTAGAAGTTAATGTATTTTGAAGCATTGTTGTATTTATAATGAGGTGTGCATTTTTTTGGTTCACGTTGTAACAACTGTATCATAATGCACAGAATGAAGAGTGTAAAACACAATATTATTGCTTATCTAGATAAAATTCTTACAGCTGTCCAGCACATAGACTCGTAAAACATACCCAATTATGGGATTTACCTTATTTAAGGTACTACACCCAAAATTCACTGTGATGTTTTCGACATTTACAGACAGTAACTGCTTGTGGAACATATACCTAATTGTGTGTTGAATGTGGTGTCTTATTACATGAAATGGCTTGAAACCGGCTAGATTGAACTTAATTCAGTTTTGTCATCTTTTCATACTTACCTGTTTTATGTGTACAGATAGATTTTCTGACAGACTTACCTAGTAATATTTTTTGTATGTTCTCCAGTGCTGTACCCTGACACTGTCTGCAGTAAGAAAGACATTTGCTTATCAAGTCTTCTTTACATGTTCTCCCATTATTATAGCACACAGGTGTAAAATAAGCACAGTCAGTGTGAAACTTAAAAAAAAAAACAAAATGTAAGTGAACAACATTAGTGTTCTGCACACATATTTATTATCACATTCCACAGAATTTGGATTTCAGAAGATTTTCAATGTGTTTTTCCATTGTATGAGTAGTAGCAAAGATGCTGGGCATAACAAGTTTGTATATATGTAATGAATGTCATATCATTGTGAAAGGTACATTGAAAGCAGACCCTTGTTCCAAAAATAGAGAACTGGACAAATTTAATGTGAGTAGGGCAGTGATGGTAATTATTAGTGCTCTTCTGCTGGGAAAAGAGGTTACAGTACACACACAGCAAAATGGAAAACCACATTTTTTAGTGTAGTGTACTGTGTACTGCCAGAAAAAAATCACCAATGTTGAGATGAATGATTATTATTTCTGATGTATTTTCCCATTTATTATATGCCATGGATACACGTTGTAATCGTCTGTGTTAACTGTGGCACACTGTACTTGCAGTCAGAAATTTGAGCCTTATCTCCGGAAATATATGGGGGAATAATTGAGCTCAACTGTTGAAATTCTTGGCCATTGATGGTATTAGACTGAACAATGATGACACACTTTGTTGTGTAACAGATTGGTTTATTCGCAGTTACTGCACTGTGTATGTTGCTTACTAGGATGAATGCTGTTTTGTTCTGATTCATATAGATAGTTCCAATTATGACATGTCACAGTGCTTTATAATCAAGCTCAAGCTCCATATTTACTCATTGCAAAGACCTAAATGCTATGCTTCCTAGTCAGGTTCAACACTCAGAATGGTATGTTCACTTGATGAGTGGCAAACTCAGAATGATATGTTTACTCATACCATTACAAAATGAGACTGATATACTTTCCATAGGGAGCCTAAGACTTGGATGCCCTCACACACACTTGGACATTGCCACGCAAGACACTACCTTCATCTCCTTAATTTGGTCTGCTGATCCTCAAATATGTGTGAGGAAGTCAAATTAAACTTTTATTTGCTTTCACCATAACCACATGACTAGGTTTTCTGGGCAATGTTTTGACATGTGCGCTGTTTGATTAATTCATGAAACAAAGAGAACTGCGTTGTCTGTTGTACTGTTGTGGTCATGTTTACAACTGGCAACTACATGCCAGCGAGAGTTGAAGACCTGTGCCTCCTGCACGTGCTAAGTATAAGTAATTTATTTAATCCAAATGATTTCACTAAATGAGCAGTGGTGTGTTAACATTACACTTCCTCTGTTGCTCACATAAATGGATTCATTGACAAATTCATCAGTGTATGTTCCCAGATTAGGTAGCCTATGGTGCAATCAAACTGTGGTCCATGGCCAGTTATGGCATGTTTCAGGATATGTCAGAGTTGTCATGTACCTACTATCACAGAGACTGTAGATTTGTATTTGTGTTTTATGTATTTGTTAATTTGTAAATATCAGATGATGTCCTTTCTTTTTACTAATGGGAATGTTAAAACAATCTTTGGAGCCTGGTAAACAAGTAATTTATCAAACCACGAAGTTTGTAGTGCTTATTTCTCTATGCATATTTATTCTAAATGACTATATTATTTATTTTACTATTTATTATTCAGCAGCTTTAAATACATTCTGAAATTCTTTGTCTTTTGAGATTAAAGACAGTTGAAATGTGTCTGCAGAAAGCCAGTAGGATGTGGTGAAGTGTCATGAAACTGAGTACCTTGTTGATGAAGAGAATGTATGCAAATAATTGTTCACAGTTTTTTTTTTTTATTTTGCAGGTGCATAGTGATTTTGTTGCTGCAGCAACGAGAGGTGCGATGGCAGTAATAGATGGAAATGTTATGGCAATAAATCCTGGAGAGGAAGCTAAAATGCAAATGTTTATCTGGAATAACATTTTCTTCAGCTTGGGTTTTGACGTACGAGACCATTACAAAGAACTGGGTGGGGACGCTGCAGCATTTGTTGCTCCAGTAAGTAGTTCTGAGTGTTCTTTTTATGTTGGCTTACAATTTTGTAAGGAAAATTAGATGGTATCATTGCATTTTGTTTCTGTTCCGTGTAGAAACTTTTGAATCAGTGGATAGATTCTTATGAAAGTTGGCATGAAGATCATGCCATTGGACATGACTTCATCCTTGTACTTTTCGTTTTATACTATGGCTGAAAGCTCATGGTATTCAGGATGAAATGTGCCTGAAGAACTGACCAAATAGACACTGGCATGCCATGAGTGACTCCAATTTGAGATCTCAGGTTAGCCATCTCCAGCATTTAGTAACTTATTGGCTGAATGAGTAAAGGGACTTCTTGTGGAGGGATACCCTGGAATCTCTTGACATAGAGGACCATTCGTTATGGAAGACACCAATGAGGATGATGTGAGTCCAGACTGCTTTTCCCCCTTGCGAATACTGGGAGGTCCTGCTCTCTCAAACTCACAGAAATTAGAACCCCTGGCTTACTTCACCCTGTCAATGACCCTTGTGAACTGGCAGTGACTGGGATTGCGAGTAAAGCCATACATTCTTATGAATGTTCTCCCATAAGTCAGCTGCAATTAACTGACCCTCTGGAGGTTGAAGAGGCCATCAGGGTACTGAAGATTGACAAGGTTGTGGGGTCAAGTGGGCCAAACATTCCTGAGACATCTATGAAAGCATGAAATAACCTTTCTCACCAAAGTGTGTAACACAGATATTCACAGGCAGTACTTGCACCAGTATGGAAGCATATGTAATTGGTATTCATACAGAAGCTAGGAAGGTATGTTACATTTATCCTATCAACTTAAGTCTGCTGAATGTGGTTGGCAAGCTGTTTTAGAAGATCCTGCTCACTAGGGTCTTGTGTGAAGTAAACAAGCATTGGCTGTCATGTGGTAGGCTGTTTGCATTCAGACCTTTTGTCAGCATGATGTTACAGCTGGCCTGTCTTGCTGACAGAAACAATAGAAACTTTGCAAGTAGAAGCTAACTGGTGTAGCCTTCCAAGATGTGACTGCAACCTTTGACATCATTTGCATTGGAGGTCTCCTTTCAATCCAGCCATTCTAAATTTTCCATTTTGGTGAAAATCATAACTGCACTTATGGACATTTTGAATATTTTTCAAATCAGTCTTATGCCATTGCAGTATTCAGGCTGGAGTGCTTTCTGATGAACTGTTTTCCAATTTTGTCTTCCACCTGTATGTGTACAGCTTGTCAACACTCTTACTACAATGATCTAGCACTCAATCTTGGTGTCAGAGCTCTTGTAGCCACATCCACCAAACAATTGCCCCTTGCTGATTGTCTTTGTTGGGGCTTTCGGTGAATGCAGTCATTGCCCAGATATACGTCAAACCAAAGTGATTAGGGTGAGAAAGTGGATTTGTAGTGTAGACTGGTTGAAAGAAAAGTGGCCCTTGAGAACGAGGTGGGGATGTAGACCTGTCTGGGCCAACACGAATGGCGAAAACAGCAAATTGATTATCATCATCATCCCGTTTTATTTGTTTAATCAGTGTTGGTTTATTCATTCTCTTTGTGCTATCCAGAGAATCAATAAACCCTTATTGAAAACAGATGTTTCTCATGAACCAGAATTACCCTTTTAAAGCCCCCAAGTATGAACTATGTGATTAAGTGATAGATTAAAAAATCACAGACATCCCCGTATGCCCCTCTTTGAGTGAGAAGTCATATTCATGAGGTTACAAGGTAAAGGAATAGTGTCTCATAGTGACAAGACTACCCTATTCTTGGAGAGAACCTTCTGCTTTCTTTCTGTCAGGGAGTGGATGAAATTCCTCCATGGATAACTTTTCCCAGTAAAACTGCATAGTGTCACAACCCAGACAGTGACAGTCTGAACATTTCTGCCATGAAGACCTGAAAACTTATATCCCTTATTCTTGTTGCCTTTGCAGCGCAATGATCTTCAGGGAGTGCGGGTGTACAGTGCGGTGGATCTGCCTGGTCTGTACACTTTAGGCACAGTTGTTATGGATTACCGAGGCTATCGCGTTACTGCACAGTCAATTATACCAGGTATCCTGGAGCGAGAACAGGAGCAATCTGTGGTCTATGGATCGATAGATTTTGGAAAGACTGTTATTTCACATCCTAAATACCTTGAGCTGGTAAGTAATGAAGGAATGTTTGTTGAAGGTGTGGTGCTTAGGTGCACGGACACTTTTACCTCTTTTAACAACATGCATTTGATATTGTGATATTTGCTGCAAATCAAGTAACAGAGGAGGGTATGAGAATTTTCAGTACAGTCCACATATTCACAGCACTTGATATAATTATGGAACAGCAAGAATATTATAGTGGGGTAAAGAACTGTCTTCTGGGATGTGATTCCATATTACCTGGTTATACGGACCAACATTTCAGACAAACCTTCTTTCCAAGAAGATGAAGGCAGTAGGATGTTCTGTGAACTTCTGGTAAATTCCTGCCAGACTACACAGCATCACATCCCAGATGACATTCATGGCCAGCACTTTGGAGACTTATAATCTCGCACATTATGCCAATAAGTCTTTCTTACAACTTATCTTCAATTGTATCTTTTGACATGATGGGTGTGGATGTGCAGACTTGACCCCTGATAAGACATTTTATTCTGTGCTGGAAAATGAAAGGTGCTTGCTCAAATATTTGTGACATATTTGTGTGTTGTGTGTATGTGGACTTTTGTCTCTTTTTCACAGTTGAATAAAGCAGGTCAGCAGTTGAAGATTCTCCCACACAAAGTATACAATGATAAAGAGGAAGTAGTTGAACTGTGTTCATCAGTTGAGTGCAAGGGTATAATTGGCAATGACGGCCGTCATTATATCTTGGATCTTCTGCGCACATTCCCACCTGATGTGAACTTTCTGAAATGTAAGTTAAATCTGGAAAACTTTGTGACTAGGACTGAGTGAGTGACTTTTATGCCTTGTATTGGGTCCAAGTGGAGATTTGCAGTGGAATTGAAAGAACTGTAAAGAGGACATCAAAACTGAGCAGTAGCGTACAGGAATAGGAAATGTGATGCTGTTAGCAAGACAGTTCTAGCATGATGGACCCATGCAACTACCTGAACATTGTAAGAACTATGTGGACTGCAGTACAGAGTTCAAGAAATAATTTGGATTTTCTTTCAGTGAAATATCTGTTTTGTGTGTGTGTGTGTTTTTTTTTGCATGCATGCGTGTGGGGGGAGGGGGATGGAGGAGGGGTGTTTGTGAGAAAATAAAAAAGGAGGCATTACTTTTTAGCATACCTTTATACATTCTCTTGTAACATTTAAAAAAAAAAACTGTAATTTTGACATAAGTTTTTGTTGAGATAAAAATTCCCTGAAGCCTTTGAGGAATGACTATATAGGGTCATTATTTTACCTCACCAGTATCTTCTGTCATTTCCCACTTGTTTTCCAACACACATGTGGTGGTTGCTGAGTGCGCTACATTCTATACAGTAAGAGAATGGATGGGAAATAAAACAGCACTGGTCAGATAAAATAATGTTCCTGCCTAAGATTCTCAGTTACAGAATAACACTGTTTTTCCCTTACATAATATAAAATTGTAGGTTTAGTTGTGTATTCATTTATACATGCAAAGACCTCTGCTTGGTATGAAAGTTACTGAGATAATGTAGATGCAATCCATTACATGTTATAGGTGAGAAAACATAAGAGACAAGAAGCAGTGGAATTTTATATTTGTGTGACTGCATCATTGATACAATAATGGTCATGACCAGCAGGCAGCATCATCGTTGCTTTATACCACAGCCTGTAAACACAGTCTAGTGCTCCTGAGGGTGGGCAAAATTATCGCCCAAAACATGTTGAGCTGATTGAAATTATTAATAAAATGATTATTGTTGCATCTAGTTGGCTGTTCATATTAAAGCAGTGGAATGTTTAAATATGATTATTTCAGTAGTTCATATTCCCTGATTTTTGTGGTCTTTTACAGTGGAAGGTGAGGAACTTAGTACAGAAGTACTGGCAATGGGTTTTCCTATAGAGCATAAACACAAACTTTGCTGTTTGCGACAGGAATTGATAGACTCCTTCGTTGAGTAAGTACTAACAGAGGCAAGAAAAAGTATAATACTTTTCATTATGTACAGCAAAATTCCTTTAATCCAGTGTTTTATAATCTGGAAATCCTGATAATCTGGCACTTGAGAAGAGTAGTCCCAAGACCAGAATTTCTGCATTTTAGCAGAAAAAAAGCTTAATGAGTGGAACAGGTAGATTGCAGAGATGTGTTCAGAAAGGCCTCCAAGTGTGTTTGTACTTCAGCTTTGAAGTCTGCAGCCAACATAGAAGAGGACCTTGATGACCGTGAACCAACAGATGGAGGAGGTATCCAAGTGGAATACTTATTTGATTAGTTGTAGAGTGCAAGTGTAAGAGTAGTAACAAGAAATTACCTGTAGGCACTTTGATCAGTGTAGGTATTGACTGATAATATAGAATATTTGATAATTCTGCACCTGTCTGGTCCTTGTGAGTCAGATTAATGGAATTTTGCTGTATATCACTGGTGTGGACTGATTTGAATTGACTGAGAATAGGAATCAGTGGACAGCTGGTGTGAAGGTGGTAATGAACCTACAGGTTTGATAAAAGGTAGGGAATTGTACTGTATATCACTGGTGTGGACTGGAGTAAATTGGCTTAGGATAGAGATCAGTGGACAGCTGGTGTGAAGGTGGTAATGAACATCCAGGTTCCATAGAAGGTGGGGAATTTTTTGACTGGCTGAGCTACTGTTAGCTTCTCAAGAACAATTTTCTCTGTGAAGTGTAGTCACATTCTTTCCAAAATTTATTGTATGTGAAAGTTACCTGTTATAAAAATATCCACCTTTTACTTCATATCATTCCCAAACATGAAACATTGTCCCTGAAAATCCTTGAAGACTCTGTTTGTGGTTAATATGTAACAAAGGATAGCTTATGGTTTTAATTTCAACTTCACATGGGTTTATTTGACTTTATTGACATCCAGTTACAGTTTTAAAGTTTTCAGCGAAGCATATTATTAATCATGAAAATCCACATATAAATTACCTCATCTGAGATTGTGTTATTCATATTTCTTTGGCACAGTAGAGCATGTTGTTTGTCACATTCATGTGGCCATAAGTTCACGTCATAGATTGCATGGCATAGAGTAAATGATTTGTGTGCTGCCTGGTCAGCTGCAAGATGTTTTAGCTTCAGTGTGACCTGGATTTAGAATAAGGAAGTGTAGTTATATAAACAGACCAAATGTTGTAAAAATGCAGGATTTTGCGAAAACAGTAATGTGCTTATTAATAATTGTATATTTTTCTTTTACAATCTAACTATTGCAGTAATTTGATCAGTGAGCAATTACTGAAAGCCTGGTTGTTCCATAAATCAGGCAGTTTGAATACAAGTTCAGTCCCTGGATATTTGATATGGTT
>Ga0136643_10007647_pt1 | contig 15657 bp, 14 predicted proteins | sample TergutLab28metaG_FD_96883 | JGI IMG/M metagenome (GOLD analysis project Ga0136643, IMG submission 96883) | Labiotermes labralis P1 segment gut microbial communities from Petit-Saut dam, French Guiana - Lab288 P1 (version 3) (version 3) | ecosystem: Host-associated > Arthropoda: Insects >... | reverse complement strand
TACAACATGTACAGAGGATGGACACAAACAGACTACCAAAACAAGCACTACAATATAAACCAAAAGGACGAAGGAACATAGGATGACCGAGGAAGAGATGGAGGGACCAACTTCATCTTGAGGGTGAAGGAACAGGAAACACACCTAACCCTTCAGGAACATGATGATGATGATGATGATGATAAAATTAAACTTTGTTGGTTAAAAAAATTAACTTTAATTTCTTGTTTCTCTTCTACACCAGATGTGTCATTTTTATGATACAACTGCCTTCACTACAGTTGCTATTGGAGCTTTCTGGTTGATCCATAGCCAGATAAATTAGCTTTCACTGCATTTACATTATTTTCTTAGATGTAAAGAAGTTGGTACCTTGTTGACCTGATTTGGCATTGTGTGTAATCTTGGAGTTCCATCCACCTTTCTCTTTGAAAGTTGAAAATGTCATTAAATTTCCCATGACAGGGCACTAGTCTACTGATGAATACACGTGATAAAATTATCTCCTCTGTGAAAACTGTGTACCTTTAAAAAGTGATATGAACATTAAGATATGAGGGATTCATATGTCACATCCTATCCCTTACTCCCCAGTTATTTATGTCACTGTTTACAGATGATAGCATGAAAGTGATGCCACATCTTGCAAACCAATACAACGTTTCTAGCAAACAATCCATAGTGCTCGGTATGGAGGACCAACTGAAGCCACCACAGTGCTCAGTCCTACAGCAACTGTCCATACCTAGACCTGTCTCTGTTCAGCTACGATGACAAGTGGGTGTCTCTTATGGAGAGACCTAAAGCCTATGCAGAACATCCTACCAGGTACACTGCATCAACAGTGAATGGCTCCCTTAAATCTAACAAACATATTTGAAAAGCATTTCTTTACAGTTTTGTGTGTGTGTGTGTGTGTGTGTCTTGCAGGACTTCATGAGTCTGTTGCTTATGTAGGTTTACCATTGCAGAGCTGATAAATTTTCCAGATACCACATTTTTTATTTGCATTTAAGTCAACACCACACTGAAAAATGTTTCAAATATAAGTTTTCTTAATGAGGTGTGCACTGTTTGTTTCACACTACTTCTCTATATGGTCTGTGTTATAGTAGACTGATTCATTGTGAGATTCACATTAAATAAAGCTTGTTTTGGGCCAGTAAAGGTTAAGCTAGGTAAAGCAATCCCATTACAGGTCTGGACAGGCCCTGAGGGTTCCAGCAGGGAATAATGGTTGCAGGTATTCCTGTAGAATGAAACTATGTGCCTCTTTGTCTATATTGAAGTTACAACAGTCATCATTTGTTCATATCTGAATATTAAGGTCCTTCTATTTGGAGTCCGAGTTCTTTTTCATCTATTGGTGTATAACCATTACAGACAATCTCAATAATTCTTATTCGAGCACTGAAAATGTAAGGAAGCGTTTGTTTGTATCCTTATGATGAACTAACTGCAAAGTTACTGGAATCTTCTGTGTTTGCTTATGTGATTTTCTCCATTTTCCCAACCTATATATTCAATTTCTGCATTTTGCCCATTCTCGTTTACAGTGAAATTACATCGTTCGTCAGTTTTAATATATGGATTTTCATTTCCTGTCTCTTATAGTCCGAGAATTCTCTTTCACCACTTAGTGCTGATCCATTACTGATGAACTAAAAAATGCTTACGCAAAACCTGAAAATTTAAGGAAGGTACTTCTGTATATAATTTTACTGATCTCTCAATAAGAAGGTTTACATGACCTTCTGATTTTTCTGATCTCACTGTTTAATTTTGGCAACCTAAACACTCAATTCTTGTATTTCGATCTCTCTATATATAAGAGAAGTGTTTACTCAACGAATTCCCACATACCGAGGTATATATTCAATTGTTGCATTATGAAAACACAAACATACTTGACTACAGCGAAGTTATAGTGTTCGTTATTTTTCATATTTGAATATACGTTTCCTGTCCTCTTTCAGTGATTAATGCCACTTCACTAGCTGAGCAACGTACCTTCTCGGTTGTATCCAACGTTACATTAAAAGGATTTTCCTGAAAATTCATATCCCGCCATCTATGAAAATTCGTTCCAAACGACCTGTGTCTGGTTTATCGTTCAGTACTTAATGGCACTTTACTTGAAGAGTAATGTACCTTCTCAGCTGTAACTTGGGGTCCACTGAAGGGATTTTCCTGAAAATTAGTATCCCACACTAAGCAAATTCGCTACAAATAAACTAAGTGTGATTGTGATCAGTCAATATTCAGTCACTTTTACTGGAAGAGCCATATACCTCCTTGCTCTATCTTGGGTTCCATGGAAGTGATTTTCCTGAAAATTCATGTCCCACACTCACTACCGATGACCTAAATCTGGTTGCGATCATTCAATAATTAAGGGCACTTTACCTGAAGAGCACTGTACTTTCTTGGCAACATCTCAGGTTCCACTGAGGGAATATTCCTGAAAATTTGTATGTGACACTACAAAAATTTCCAACTAACCAACTAAGTCTGGTTGTGACTGATCAAAAATAATGGCACTTTACTTGAGGAGCAATTTGGTTGCAGTCAGTCAATAATTACAGGCACTTCACTTGAAGCAATGTACCTTCTCTGCTGCATCTTGGTTTCCAAAGAAGGGATGTTTCTGAAAATTGGTTATCTGGCACTGCATATGTGCAATGCATGCATCTCCACAAACGTCATATGCCTCATGAATGTACTGTCTGCTGTGCATTTCATAGCAGAAGCCTGCAAGTTGATTAATTACAACTACTGTCAAGAACTGTGCTGCAAAATATATTTTCCCTGTTGATCATTTCTATGACTGGCATAGTTTGCCGACTCCTGAATGCAATGTGAGGACTACATGACATGTGACAATGGTTTGGGAGTCCATAGTGTCAGTCAGGTTTAGGCCACCAGCTGACCAGACCAGAACTGCAAGAGAAAAGGGTAGGGAAGGAGGGAGAAGAGGGGAGGAGGAGAAAGCAGCAGAATATAAGGTAACAGTTTTGGATGCTGTGAAAGGACTAGAAACAGTCAAAAAATGTGTGTGCCAATTAGACTGTGTGGACTAATTTATTACAAGGTGCAGTGACCCTGAAAATGAACTACACAGAAAGCTTAAATTAAAAAAATAAAAATTTATTGATTGGTTAAACAAATACACACTGCAGATCATTTCATCACATGAATATTTCTCCCTTGTGACTCATAACCGCCACCCCATTTTGGTTGTTTTCAGCTTAAAATGTATAAGGATACCTGATGTGCTTATACATGGTGTCATGTGTGAGATAATACTGTGAGCTTTTGCCAGTTAACATATGTACCATCTTGTATTGACATGGTAATGTTCAAAATTTCATATTTTAAATGGCTTGCCAAAGTGTCATTATACAGAAACCAACATTCTACTTTTAGAGCAAATAATTTTCACTTCCTTCACCCGAATGCAAGTATGTCAGCTAAGCAAAAATGTATTTATCCAAATCTAAGACAACCCCACCAAAAAATAATATGTATCCTAAGAAAAATATTTTACTATTTTTTACATATACTTAATATACAAAGTGTGTCAGATTCTGTCTACCTTTCCCAAACAGTGTCACTGTCTCCACATTCACAATCTGGGCCTTCATCTTCCTCACACTCACTCCTATAAAACTCCCAACCTCTTCACTGCCATTCCACAATACATCATCATTATGTCCCATCCACTGCATTGGATATAGAGCACTTCTTAAAACCCTTCATAGTCACTTCTGGTGAGATGAACTGCCATGTTGTTAAGATCCACACTGACTAAAAACATTGTCTTTCATATGCATAAATATGGTATGTATCTGAAAACAGAAAACAGACCAAGTAAGCAGAAAATTCTCAGCCAAATATGTTATTTCAGAGTTGATTAGTACATTCTGACTTTCAATGAACAGAAGCTTAAGAGAGTTAGAAGCATAGTAAATATAAAGAGTTCCTATAATACATTACCTTCTCACGGAGTCATCATATGAAGTCTACAAAGATAGATCTATATGTCAATGGGGAGTCTGAATTTTGTGGTTGTGCTGTAGAGTCAAGTAGTGAGCATATGGAGGCAATACAGGTGCGTGCTCTGGTTCCCTGTATTCATATGATTTTGAATCGTCAAGCTGAAAATAACATTACAAAATTTTTAACAGTTCTCAATTTCACCAGTACATACAACAGAGTCATGTGATTATCTCACAAAAAAATTTCTTCACATACTGCATGCTAAATATTCAATGATATGCTGTTTTATAATACTTGCTCAGCCCATGCTCAGTCCACTCCCAGATCAATCCCATCACTCATCATAATAAAAACGATATATTTAAATTTAATATAAAAATGCAAAATACAAAATATCAGTATATTTACATGAAAATCTTTCCAGTACCCTTCATTTCTGCTCATTTTATTTAACTTCCCTTTTCTCTTTTATCCAGCATTCTTCCTTTTATGCTTCTTAAATTGTCCTCCTTCACATCTTCCCTTTCAGGACAGTCCTTGAGGGTCATGTTGCATATCAATCCAATTACATTCTCACCCTTGGTTCTCCCTTCTCTACATCCATATCATCCTTCCCTGTGAAGTTCATTAACCCGTAGATACAGCCTACAAGTTCCTCCAAAACCCTATACCTATCTACCAAACTACACCATATCACAGTCCAGAAACCCATAATTTTATTGGTGGTAACATTTTTGTTATTCCACACACCTGGGAAAATGTTGATGGTACAGGTGTGGAATATAGTCAAAAGATGAAATTCTTCTGGCACAGCACCATGAAACCTCCCTACACACACAATCCCAGTTTTTCATCCACTTTAATTAGACAACCCCAAATATTCTACTGATTCCTACTACCTTGTTTCCTTTAAATTAATATTAAAGTGTCCCTAGAATGTAACTGTATCTAAAAGGTACATACAGAAACATTTTGCACCTTATTTTCAAAGTTTAATCTACTGTACATTAAACATTAAGAGGGATTTATGGTATATCTTAATTTTGCATTGTCATTCCACAAACCCAGGGTTCCATAGCACTGCTCTACAATACCAATAACATTACTCACACACCACCTACATTTTTTTCTGTTCTCTTTCTCAACCACACAGCCTTGTGAATCGCAGTGCTAATGCATTAGAAATAAATACTTCCCTGCACCTCAGTAAAACACAAAATATCATACATAACCAAATAAAGCATTATTTTCCTAATTTGTTTTCATAGCTATTTTGATGAAAATTAAAGACTGTGAAGTGTGGCTGTCTTATACAGGGCTGACTTATATTCATGTAAATACAGTACAGCATGAAGAGTCCAACCTTTTTCGGCAAAGGATCACAACCATTATTGTGGGCTGGTCCTCTAGCTGCATGTGTAAAAATCACAATAAGTTGCATACCTAACCACCTATATAACTGTGTAATTTGTATACTACATATATAATCGACATAAATGGCCACAGGCCACACAATACAGCCAGTCAAGCCGCAGGATTCACATCCATGAAGTACCTGTACACAACAACTTCAGTACCTCATCTTTTTTAATAATTTTCCTGCACTCGAAACCCACATATGCTAAGGGTATTGGGTATTTGTCACATACCTGCAATGGATAATTCGTATCAGAGTCATAACTGACCTCACTCCCGCACACTTTAAAAGGGACAGGTGGATGGTCTACTACAGAAAGATCTGACACACATATTACTGGTGCATTTATACTTGGCACATATTGAGATGGAGGGCAGTACGTCTTACAAAGCACAAATGATTCTGCAATGAAACAAAAGAAATAGCTCCAATCATATCCATAAAATGGCAAACAAATACAGTGAACAATAGATACATCAAAATGTATGTGTTCAGTCATATCTTAATCGCTTCCTTTAGCCTAAGAGAGTCTGACTGAATTCACACCCCACAAAAAGTTTGGTGTATTTTATATACAGATATTTTATATATGTACGTTGGAAAAAATTAACTCTGTGAGGAATAGATCACCAATTGCCCTTAAACCAATATATATCTTATTATATTTTTAATTTTGATATGAGTGAAGACAGTCTCAAAATTTATGCACTGAACAGAATCTTCAAGCCACTTCACTGAAATAAATTACTCATACTTCCAGTACCTATGCTTGAGTTCCGTGAAGTTCGTGGCTTAGCAACAGTAACTTGTTTGAAGAACAACTGCAGAAGAGATAATAGGACTGCGACATCCTTGCCACAGAATAATTTAGCTAAGAATGTGCCTCCTGGAGCCAACACATTTGTTGCAATATTGAAAGCAGCCAACAGTAACTGTGCTTGGATATATTCATCAAAGTCAGGCAGTCCCGTCACTGGAACACACACAGATCACATTATTTGCAGCTGTTATATTATATCAAAGTTCAGTTAGTTCTGTAATAAGGAGAGCTTCCATGGTAATCAATAGGTATTCACCCTTCATGAAGTTCTGGGCACTTCCATCCTCTAGGGGTATGGCTACATTGGAGCCAGAACCAACACAACACAGCAAACCAACATTTGTCTGGGTATATATCGCATACACATGTGGCTACATTTAATCCGACATGTGTGTCCAGACTTACAGCTACAGAAGGGCTTCTTGTTCTCGGCCGCTGGTACATTTGATAGTGTGGGTTGTGGGATCATTACAGCATTCACAAATGACATCGACGTGAAGTACTGCCATTTCGATGCATGTGTGGTCCCTGCTGTTCAGCTGGATTTTGTATCGTGTAGCTTTTCATTTCTCTCTGATACATACCTCTCAATGTTTCCCACATCTTTTGTGCTTGTTTAACTGAAAGAAACTTTTTTAGGTACTGACTTCTATAAACTTTCACGACATAAATTTGCAATATTTTAGTGTAACATTGTGGGTCTTCGTCGGTTCCTTACTGGCCTGAAAACATTTATGAACTTGTTGTGTTTCATTTAATAAATTAATAATACAATCTGTACAATACAGTAATCAGTATAATGTGAGATTTAAAATGTTATATGTAATAAATGAGAATGCTTGTGCTCTCTGATATTTTTCGACAGGACAGTCGTTCCATTCCCTTTCTTTCTCATTTCAGATGGACCATTACACAGTTGGAAAAATAGTGGATCAAGTTAGTGATGTTCTGTGGAGCAAGCTGTCATTGAAGCACTTAACACTTCTGGACCATGACAGGTTTTTGGACATAGCTGTTAACACCTTGCTGTTGCGCCATGTAGAATGACGTGATTGCTCTTCCATGCATTGTTGACTGGTGACATCTTTTTACGTTTTCTTACATGATGTCCTGCACATGCATTTGTCAGCTGGTCTGGCTCACTTTTTTGCTTCAACATTATCGACAGCTTGATGCAGGATGCATGGGTCTCAACCTACAAATAAACAGACTGGTCATGACCCCCCTATATTTAGAACTATAAGACTGCAACAAAGGGACCACTCATTCAGATACTCTCTCTGCTTTCCTTCAGTTGCAATCATGGCTTTGCATAGGAATGTTCTGCAAGGGGACGATATTTTGTGCGAGTTATATGCAGAGACATGTTCTGATGTCTCTGATTATAGTGACCATGAAAGTTTGGACAGTGGCAGTGACGTCCCACATTTAGTTCACATAAACAATTGCGATTTTCTACTGGTCCACTGACCCCACAATTTCCAGACCCATTTTTCCTCACATCAAGATAATTTTTATAACAGTGTGAGATTAGTGCAGACATTGCTAGACAGAAATGTGAGAGTCTACGGCACTAGGTGGGCTAACATGGGCATTCCACGTGACCTAGAAGGGGAAGGCAAGTGCTTAAAAAAAGGGAAGTCGGTGTTCCAGAGGAATGGTAACATAATGGTGCAAGTATGGAAGGACAAGACTTGTGCGAATGATAAGTATGATCCATTATGCAACAACTGTAAACAGAGTGAGGAAAGACAGGAAAACAAACGTGGAAATAAAGAAAGCCTTATGCTGTTGGCCAGTACAATAAATTCATAAAGGGCATAGAGAAAGCAGGCCAGTACCTCAGTTATTACTCAGTTCTTAAGAAAATTGTAAAATGGTCAAAAAAAGGTGGTACTATATCTGCTAAACTTTGAGCTCTTCAACACATTTTTTGTGTACAGGACACTAAATACAAAGTAAAGTACAAAAACTTACTGCTCGAGGTAGGAAGGTCCCGGATATCGTAAGTCCAGAATCAGAGTCCATTTCTGATGACCTTCAACTGCCAGAGAAGGGGGTCTAAACAGGACCTGCCAGGCAGACTTTCCAGTGATTTCAGAATACATAAACTTGAAAAAATTGTTGGTGGTGGGGAGGGAAAAAGAAGTATCCTGCAAGACAGTGTAAAGTGTGTGCTGCACATAAGAAGTGAGGTGAAACTATAAACATTTGTAAATTCTGCGTTGTTCTGCTTCACAAAGGGTCTTGTTTCGAGAAATACGATTCACTGATGAACTACAAGACTATCTATATGCAGTTACTGAAGTCTCGGGCTCAGTATCATAATCTACAGTGTCATACTGTAAGTAAGAATATGTTATGGGATGAACATTACAAGCATTTAAAATGTACAGGAACTGGGTGTATTTAATTAAAAGACCATCCGGTTGGCAAGGTGTTTAGTTTCAAGAAAGATGGAATTTTCCTAATGTTATCAGCTGCATAGATGGAAAGCACATTCGCATTATATGTCCTACAAAAGCTGGGTCACTGTTTTATAATTTCAAACAATTTATTTCCATAGTATTACAAGGTGTCGCAGATTCTGAAAGCAGATTCATTTTTATAGACATAGGTGTTTATGGTAAGCAAAGTGATGGCGGTACATTTTCTACTGCTACTTTATATCACTTCTTGGAAGACTTTGAATCTACCTTACAAGTTTTGAGGGAAGTGGAACAGAAATGCCTTTCATCATCCTTGGTGATGAGGTGCAATAGATGTAAGAAATGCTTTCAAAGCTTACTTTAACAGCCCTGCTGCAGCTATTCTACCACAGAACCAGTAGGTTTATATGCACTGAGTTTTCACTTTAGCACCACATAATGGAACATTTGTTATGTATAAAGTATATGATAAGTAGATATTCTTAACAATAGTTACCATTCTGATATAAAATGTACCAATATTAAAGATGCTGTATGTATATAAGCAGGTTGTAATCTACATATACTTCATCCACCTGCCTATGAAGATGGAACTGATGGAGGGTTCCGAAACGTCGGCTATTAGAACTCAGACGCCGGGGAATTACCCAAAAGAAAACATATTACAGGTAGTAATCTATTTCATAAGTGTTATTATTTCAGTACTTACCTGTATGTAATGTTTAATTTCTCCCCTATTTCATCCCAAAGCTTTGGTATGAAATCTCTGTTATGGTCATTTTTGTCCCTTTGGTCCCAAAGAGGCATCACATCCCTAACAGGTTCTATTAGATACATTTTGTCCGTTGCAACAACACTCGAATCCTATGCCCACTGCAGCAGGTATCTGACCAGAGTGTCCGCTTGAAACAAACTCACTTTGTTAGCACCAAACAGTCAGGGGAGATAACATTCCAGTCATATCGGTTTCAGTGTAGCCACTGACGTAAAGAGTAATGTTTTTGATTTCTACTTCCTTGCCTGGAGTCTGTCCTGACTATTGTGTTGTGTCGTTTCTGGCTCCAATGTAGCCGTAGCCTAAGGGATCCATACTGCCAATACACAAACTGTTCACAAGACTCGATTTTCATGATTCCATTCAATTTAGAAACCTACACAGAGCATAAAACATGCAAAACAATGCTGACACAGTATAATAATGGTAAAGTTGTCCCATACCATGCCATAAGGGCATATAGTGGGAGCAGAAATACAGCTCCATTCATTTTACCCACAGTACAAGATTGAGGTGAGGGGTCAATTCCATGCCACGGCTGCTTACCTGCGAAAAAGAACACTGGTTTGCATTAAGCAAGAGATGGCAATGCTCCACAGCTGATTTGTATGGATCGGAGAAGAGAAGAATCTCTTGTAGTGCTAGAATGAGAACCTTCAACTGGCCAGTCTGTAGCCTAGTCACTATACTGCTTATTCTAATGCTGAAACTTACAGTGAACCATACAACAAACCTTACCAACAGCAAAACACCATAACATGACCACACATAGATAGAACCTACTTACCATCTGGGGCTCCATCACACAACACAAGGTGTGCATATTTTCCCTCAAAATGTTCTATAATGACTTCAGCAGTCTCCTTCTTGGTAATGTCACCTTGAATCTGCACAACACCTGGCAGAGGAGCCATAGCTTGTAAATCTACAGCCACAAGTTTGACATCTCTCTCCATCCCATTTTTCTCTGACCTGTAAATCAGTTGCTTCATTTGAATTCCATGGTCAACATAAATAGAACAAAATGAAGCATTAATGTCCATCACAAGCAAAGCAAATTAAATGTTATTAAGAATGTGTGTGAAAGTGTGTTTGTGTGTGTGTGTGTGTGTGAGGTTGGGATAAGTTGTAAGCTTATATGTGTGCTTTTTACTTATTTCTTTGTCTTTTTCATTCATTTGTTATTTACTTTGTTTTTTACCTCCTATGCTACTTATTTATTTACTTGCTTTTTAATATATTTACTTATTTATTTTATGGAGTAATTTATTTATTGTTAATTTATTTTATATTTACTTATATATATTCATTTATTTATCTTATTTTATTTATCCACTAATTAATTTACTTACTTTATAATTACTACTTGATTGATTTACTTATTTATTTAGTTTCTTATTCATTTATTTATTCCTTTAGTATCTTGTGGGTGTGCATGTGTGTTTATACTAGCACAGCTAGTGTGGGATGGAGATGCCTCCTCCCCAAACAGCGGAGTCCAACAGCACTGCAAAATGAAAATTTTAAGTAAAAGAAAACTGATTTTCTGCATTCAAAAAAATTCACATTATTGAGCTAAATAAAAGATAGTTAAATAATGAACTATTCTTTTTAATTCCTAACTCTGTTATGGGCAGGCATGTCATTAGCTTTCCCAAGTGCCAAAGTACGTAGCTCTGGCATTGTGCGTGTATGCATGTGGGCGTGTGTGTGAGTGTGTAACATAATGTTGGTAACTAGAACATCTTTATCACATCTGACATATGTGATTTTACTAGTCTGTTTACTCTCATATTGAGTTATCTGTGATTATTACCATTTTAACAGTTGTCCTAGTGGGATTTCTGTTTGGATAGCAGGAGTATGAATACACAAGTGTGGTGTATATGTTGTATTTCATCTGACATAAAATGCCATCTTCTTAAACAAATAAGTAACAAGTAAATGTGAGAGTGGCAATACAGTACTAATCAGTTGCTGATCCTGTAAGTAATTTCAAGAAGCCAATACATAACCGTTATTGAAACTAACTGTATTATCAGCAGAATATTAAGCTGTATCACATGCACAATTTTTGCCTGGACACCAGAGTTAATATAAAGACTGGGTTGTTGGCTGTACAACCCAGGATTGAATTCTGGCAAGAGGCTTGTTTCTTCTCAAAAACATCCAAGACTGGCCTCTGGGATCCACCCAGCCTCCTACTCAGTGGGTCCCACAGGATCTCTCCACAGGTTAAGGCAGCTGGGTCATTAGACTCACCATTCAACTCCACCTACTGCTAAGGTTAAGAATAAATGGATCTGTACCTCCACTCCCCTTATATGCCTTTGTGGTAGCAGTTCAAAAATTTTCCAAAATCTGGGAAGCTACCTCAACATTCTAGATGCCAGAGGAGTGACTAGAAGAAGAAGGTTCCATGCTGAAGACCTTCACATACTAGGTGTCATTACAAATAATTTAGACTTGGGCAACCAGGCACCCCTGATTTGTGCACACCTTCATGGTGTACGTAGTAACAGCTTGACCTGAATTATTAATATGCAAATCTACAACCACGGCTACATTCAAAGTGTATGGACCACACATAAGTGGAAATATTATGGACACCAATGTCCAACATAAAACAAACCTACCAACTTGCACTTTTCACTTAGGGCTATGACAGTTTTGCAAAATCCAGGGAGTGAGCCACCTACACCTCAGATTGCACAGCCACTGGGATTGGCTCACATTAGCCACAAGGAGTGATTTAGAAATAATTACATGAATAAAAAATGCTCCAATTTCCAATCCCAGGCATAACATTAAATGAACTGCCATATTTAACTTAAGGATCTCTATGGGTGAATTTTTTTTCTTCCAGTCTTTGTTTACAGTAAAGTGTAATTTTATTTTGGGTCTGTCACATATGACAATTACTCTGTTACTACAGCAATCCTGTCCTTGTCGCGAGTAAATCGTAATTTTATTGTGGCTGTGTCACATGTGACAATTACTCTGTTACTACAACTACATGCGGTCATCTGTCATTAACACTTACACTAATCTCTCGGACACCACTTGACTCCAGCTACCTGGAGCTGCACACAAGTCTACCACATGAGATATGCCTGTGTACAAAATAAAGAAGCATTAATAAAATAAATTAATAAAATGATAATTGCACAATCAGGAACTAAAACAGGGATGAATTATAAAGTGTAGGGTGAAGACAGTTTATAAAACACAAGTTCTCAGAACAGTTCTGGGCTCCAACATTCTTCAGCCAAACTACCAGCTTCAACATGTGGGTCAACATCACAAACAACTCTTTCAACAGAATACATTCACAGATAGAAATATTCATGACAAAGAGACCAGCATTATGACAATGGTAATAAGCAACCTGTAATCTATAATTAAAAAAAATACATGAATATGCACTTTGTAAGAGTATATGGTTTCTTCAGATACGTACACAGAACTAACTCTTTCTATGCACAGTTTATTTCTGACAACAATTTTCACTTTCTAGGTATTCTTTATGAATTAAAAAAAGACCTATATTGAGATCAGTCTGTCCATATGTACGTTTGTAATCCAATATCTGGAACTCAATCGTGTTACATTTTCATTACATTCCACAAAGAAAACAAGAGTTTTGTGAAAACTGTATAGTGAAAGTCATACTTTAAGGGTCTAAATGAATTTCTGCATGTATTTTCTGTATTACTCAACTGATTTGGGTGAAATTTTGTACAGAAGATTTCTACATAAAGTCACTGAGTAGTTGAGAGTTTTGTGAAAACTAGTGCACTGACAGCTACACTTATGGGCATAAATGACCTCTTCTCCGCCTCTGGGCCTTCATGGCCTAGGACAAACTTTACCTTACAGTGTATTTTGTTGGTTTACATTTTTGAAGGCATAAATAAAATTCTGCCCTTATTTGCTAAATAAGACATCCAATTTAAAAAAAAAAAGGTACAGGGCAAGTACACAAACATTTACTGAATTATTGCGTGCTTCATGAAGACTGGTGGAGTGACAGCCATAATATACTTGGTGACATTTATCTCTGAATTCAGTACAACAAAACCACATATTATGCCACTATGCATTTGTGAGTTTCGCAGAGGTTGGCACAGGCATAGCTATAATTTTCTTATGGGCGTAAATGAATTCACATTTATGTGTGTGCTGTGAAACTCTATGTAATTTTATAAGAAATTAATGTCTTGGTGCAGTCTGTGTACTAAACAAGATGTCAGGCTTCTGCCAGTGTAGATGCAGTCTTCACTCTTCTGGGATGTTGCATGGTGTAGGTTGGGAGTTAGTCTACAACCTATCTGTGCAACATCCCAGAAGAGCAACAACCTCTCTGTATTACATCATAAAGTACGACATATGTGCCCCTTCTTCTTTTGTTTTATTTGCATATTTTGAAGTTGCTTCATAGTTGACAGCTTTATCGGCAAACAGTAGCAGTAGTATTTATTTTCAATGACAGTATCAGTACCTGTAGCAATACTTGGAGTGACAGGAAGTATCTATATGTGAGGTTTTAGGTTACCACAGGAATGTTGCTTCTGGTGGTTAAACTGTGTTGATGGGTGAAACCTTCCTTACATTCAGGATCAAGTAATAAAGAAGACTCACTCTTCAGATATATCTAGTTAATAGCTTGGGAAAGAAACAGCCACTAAATAAATGGCATTATTTTAAAACAGGTGCACTTTTATCAACAATTTTAGCCCTCTAATCTAATTATACTGTGCCACAAAGAAGAAAAAATACACCAAGTGCACTGTGAGCACCAAAAGTTTCAGAACCAATGAAACAGTGCTTATGTAAATAGAGGAAGAACTTTACCTTCTCCTGAAACAAATTAGCACTCTAGCCTACATATGACAGGTACTTCTGCTTACATCTTAACTCATCTGGTTACAACAGTTCGCCCATATTAACACTGTTGTTACTGATTTGTTACCTTTAACTGACAATATGTTTTAAAACTAAGTTATGTTTGGTTAGACAAGGATATGTTCAGTAACAGAAGTATAAAATGTGCTTGTATTACTTATATTGCTGTAACTGTAATTTCTGAACCTTCATAAAACCGCATATTCACACTTGGGGTCAATTACTACGCAAAATACACATTAGCCAAACAAGACTTCCAAACTGTCGCTGAATTTTCAGTGATTGATATAATTGATGTCAGTACGGCTGCCAGAAACAGACAGTCGAATCTATTTTCCACGCCTAGAGGATAATACAAAATACGAACTCACCGTTAAACAAGTCGAATTCTTCATTAATTTGAATCAATTTATAAGCGCTTCTTGCTCTGAATCTGCCTTCCTTCGCAAATCGGTAATATACATCACGTTTGTCCCGTGACGATTTACCCATGTTAATTTTCATCCACCTGACAAACACCTCCTGAACAGTCCACAATAACACAACATTATCCTATCACCATCAAACGTAAAATAACTACTACTGAACTAGATCGTTTACTACTGTTGTTTACTTTTTTTTTATGTCACCCGTCGAACACCGATAAGAGCACACCGGTGAAACTGTGATGTGCGGAATGGGTAACATAAAAGTGACATCTAAACGTGATCACCGGTACTAGTGACTGAATGGAGAGGCAGGTAGTTCTTGCCGCTGAAACAGGTGTCAGCAAAGTCGCAAGCCTGGGCTCGGGCTTTAACCAATCACAAGTCAGTAGCTTTGAACTCTTATCGATGTTTGAATGTTCCTCTGTTGTGGAGGATATATCACAATAGTACAGCTATCTTTATATATTGCTGCCGGGGAAGGAGATTTTGATTTGGTAAAAGAGCTCATAGAAAAAGGAGCTGATGTCTTTGCAGGAAGTAATCATGATACCGTATTACATTAAGCAGTGCGTGGTAACAATGAGGAAGTAATAAGACTGTTTGAGCAGCCATGCGGTACAGTTCTGTTACAGGTTTGCGATGTGAATTTTTCGTGGGTCATCCGTCTTGTTGTGTGGCCGTAAGTTTCATTTTTGTTGTGGAACTGCAGTTTCTTATGTATGTATAACGCAAACTACAGCGGTTTCTTGTTACGGATTTCATTTTATACAGGGTGTCCCAGGAGGAAAGGACCTAACTTCGGGAGAGTGTTCCTTAGGTCAAACTATAACGATATAACCCAAAACACCTATATCCAAAGTTCAATGGTTACGGAGATACTGGCC
>Ga0136643_10007640_pt1 | contig 15659 bp, 12 predicted proteins | sample TergutLab28metaG_FD_96883 | JGI IMG/M metagenome (GOLD analysis project Ga0136643, IMG submission 96883) | Labiotermes labralis P1 segment gut microbial communities from Petit-Saut dam, French Guiana - Lab288 P1 (version 3) (version 3) | ecosystem: Host-associated > Arthropoda: Insects >... | reverse complement strand
ACCCAATTTACCCGTACAGAAGTCAAAGAAAAACTAGAAGCGTTAGGAGCTAATGTTTCTGGCTCAGTATCCAAAAAGACGAATATCGTCATTGCAGGAGAAGATGCAGGCTCAAAATTAGCAAAAGCACAAGAGTTAGGCATTGAGGTATGGTCAGAAGAAGATTTAGCCAAGCTATGAAATATTATTTTTTAGAAAGGCGTTAGCCTTTTTTATTTTATTCTATCCAAAAATGTGTATAAAAATGATAAAATAAAAGGGTTAATATAAATAAAATAAAGATACACGAGACATATATAAAATGAAAAAAACAATGGATGGAAATCAGGCTGCGGCTCATATTGCCTATGCCTTTTCAGAAATTGCAGTTATTTATCCCATCACTCCAAGCTCACCCATGGCAGATTATACAGATGCTTGGGCAAGTCAAGGACGTGAGAATATCTGGGGTCAGACTGTAAAAATATCAGAATTACAATCAGAAGCAGGTGCTGCAGGTGCCATGCACGGAGTCTTGAAAGCAGGCTCTCTGGCAACAACATTTACTTCATCGCAAGGGCTTTTACTCATGCTTCCAAACATGTATAAAATGGCTGGAGAATTGTTACCTGCTGTGATTCATGTGGCAGCCCGTTCTCTAGCAACTTCTGCATTGAGTATTTTTGGTGATCAGTCAGATGTCATGGCAGCTCGTTCAACAGGTTTTGCCATGCTTGCAGAATCTTCTGTTCAAGAAGTCATGGATTTATCTGCTGTTGCTCATTTGGTGACCCTAGAATCCTCTCTTCCCTTTTTGAATTTCTTTGATGGCTTTCGTACCTCACATGAAATTCAAAAGGTTGAAGTATTGGAATATAAGGATTTATCTCAACTTATCAATCAAGAAAAATTAGAAGAATTTCGTTCAAGGGCCATGAATCCTGATCATCCTACAGTATCAGGAACGAATCAAAATACAGATTTATATTTCCAACAGCGTGAAACCAGCAACAGTTATTATGATAATTTGCCTGCCATTGTACAAAAATATATGAATAAAATCAATGATTTGCGTGGGACAGATTATGATTTAGTCAATTATTATGGGCATCCAGAAGCCACTGAAGTTATCGTGAGTATGGGTTCTGTAGCAGGAACAGTCAAACAGACAGTTGATCATTTGAATGGACAAGGTCGTAAGGTAGGTTTTCTTAATATCCATCTCTACCGTCCTTTTCCTTCTGAAAATTTCCTAGAAAAATTACTAAAAACAGTGAAATCACTTGCTGTTCTTGATCGTACCAAAGAACCCGGATCTAATGGAGAACCGCTTCTTCTTGATGTGACAAATTTACTCTATAATCAGGAGATAAAGGTTATTGGTGGACGTTATGGAATTGGACAAAAGGATACCCGTCCAGAGCATATTAAAGCTGTTTTTGATGAGCTCATAAAAGATGAGAGCAAATCTCGCTTCACCATCGGCATTGAAGATAATGTGACTCATCTTTCTTTATCTGCTGAGCAAAAATTAGACCTTACTCCTGTCGATGTCTATCAGGCAAAGTTCTGGGGATTTGGATCAGATGGGACAGTTGGTGCCAATAAATCAACCATCAAAATCATTGGAAATCGTACAGACAAAGAAGTACAAGGATCTTTTGAATACGATTCAAAAAAATCAGGGGGATTAACCATCAGCCATTTACGTTTTGGCGATAGCTCTATATTGTCCGCCTACAGAATTGTTCAATCAGATTTTGTGGCCTGCCACAACGCAACCTATATCCATAAATATGATTTGACTAAAGGGTTGAAAAAAGGAGGGGTATTCCTTCTTAACACATCATGGAATGCAACACAGTTAGATAAAAACTTACCTACAAGGCTCAAGAAATACTTGGCTGAAAATCAGATTGATTTCTACACTATTGATGCAGCAAAAATTGCTAGAGAAACAGAAATGAAACGCCGAATCAATACTATTATGCAAGTGGCATTCTTTAAGTTATCGAATGTCATGGCTTTTGAAGATGCCTACGCCAGCCTAAAAGAGAGCGTAAAATCTTATGGAAGAAAGCATCCTAAAGCCGTAGAGCGAAATCTTAACGCTATGGAAATAGCCATAAATAGCTTAGAAAAAATTGATATTCCTGAAAATTGGTTAAGTGGGAATGATACAGAGAAATCTCAATCCACCGTATCAGAAGATGCAACCAAACGCTACGTCTTTGATATTGTCAATCGTACGAATGCCTTTGAAGGGGACCAGCTCACAGTTCAAGATTTAATTGATAATAAAATGACTGATGGAAGCTCACCCTTAGGGACAGCTGCATTTGAAAAACGGGGTATCGCTCTAGAAGTTCCCGAATGGAACGCAGATGCTTGTATTCAATGTAATGAATGTGCTTTTGTCTGTCCTCATGCAGCTATTCGTCCTTTTCTTGCCAATGAAGATGAATGGAATCAAGCTCCTGAAGGTTTCAAAGTTATGGATTACCGAGGGAAAGATAATCTTAAGTATCGCATTCAAGTCTCAGTAGAAGACTGTACGGGGTGTAATCTTTGTGTAGAAGCCTGTCCTAAAAAGGGAGAAGCTCTAAAAATGGTACCCTATGATTCTCAAAAAGAACAAGCAATCAACTGGGCTTTTGCCATGACATTGACTCAGAAAAATCCTGCTCGTCCTAATACAGTCGTTGGAACTCAATTCAATAAACCCTTATTAGAGTTTTCAGGGGCTTGCTCAGGTTGTGGAGAAACACCTTACATTAAACTTTTAACACAAATGTTTGGGGATCGTATGATGATTGCCAATGCAACGGGATGTTCTTCCATTTATGGAGGAGATCAGGCTACGCCGTATACATCAAATGCTGATGGGCATGGTCCTGCTTGGTCAAATTCACTTTTTGAAGACAATGCAGAATACGGTTATGGAATGTGGTTAGCGTCACAGACCCGCCGTCAAAAGTTGGTGTCTCAAATACAGTCTGCTCTCCCTCAAATGTCAGCAGATTTATCTGAATTGGCTCAAGATTGGGTAGAGCATTTAGAAGATTCCGAAGGAACACGGGCTCGTGCTGAAAAATTGAAAGCATTACTGAAAGAAGAAAACGAAAATTCTTCTGATTTAGAAGAAATTTATAAGGCTAAGGATCAATTTGTAAAACCTACTCAATGGATTTTTGGTGGAGATGGATGGGCTTATGATATTGGATTTGGCGGTTTAGACCATGTTATTGCTTCAGGGGCAGATGTCAATATTCTAATTATGGATAATGAGATTTATGCCAATACAGGAGGTCAAGTTTCTAAAGCCACACCAACCTCTGCCATTGCCCAATTTGCAATGTCTGGAAAAGCGACAGCCAAGAAGGATTTAGGATTGATGGCAATGACCTACGGGAATGTCTATGTAGCACAAATTGCCTCAGGAGCAAACATGATGCAGACCATTAAAGCTTTTGATGAAGCAGAAAAGCACAAAGGGCCTTCAATCATTATTGCCTATACACCTTGTATTGGTCATGAACTGCACGGAGGAATGGAGAAAACATTAGAGGAGGCTCAAGAAGCTGTTGCATCAGGATATTGGCAACTTTATCGGCACAACCCAAATCTAGAAGAAGCAGGAAAAAATCCCTTGACTTTAGATTTCAAAAAACCTGATTTTACTCAAGTAAGAGATTTCTTACTCAGGCAATCTCGTTTTGATAATTTGAGAAAAATCAATGAAGAACAGGCAGAAATGCTTTATCAAAAAGCCTCAGATGACGCACGTAAGAAATTTTTACGCTATGCTCGTATGTCAGGAGATTATGATAAATTCATCCAAAGAGAAGAAAAAAACTCAAATAAGATATAATAGAGTAAGGTGTGAAGTTGACTGTTAGAAATTGAGCATAAGCAAGATAATCATTGATATACTTTGTAGAATACAAAGTGGTTATCAAGCTTATGTCGAGATTTCTAGGAGACTGAACTCAGTTAAGAAGATGTGAAGTCGACTGTTAGAAATTGAGACAGTAGACATTCATAAAATAAGAAAAGGAACAAAACATGAACGATTTTAGTCAATTTTTCAATCTTGATTTTTGGCAAAAAATATTTGCTCTTAATCAATCTCCATGGAGAATATTTGTTACGATTCTTGATATTGCAATCGTCGCTTTCTTTCTCTATCGTGCCATAAGATTTGTACAAGGAACTAAGCTTGTCTCACTCATTCGAGGGGTTATTGTTTTTATTGCACTAAAGATAATTGCTAGCCTTATTGGCTTAACAACAGTTGAATGGTTGCTGAATCAGGTCATTACCTATGGTGTGATTGCGGGAGTTATTATCTTTCAACCTGAAATCCGTCGAGCTTTAGAGAGTTTGGGACGTACAACGACTTTTTTCACTCCCGGAAAAAAATCAGATATTGATAGTCATATCACTGCTTATGAGGATTCTATGGCTTATATGGCAGAGCGTAAAATTGGGGCACTCATTGCCATTGAAGGAGCACAGACACTTGATGAATATGCCTCTACAGGAATCCGCCTTGATGCAGACATATCCAGCCAACTCCTCATCAACATTTTTATCCCTAACACACCCTTACATGATGGAGCAGTCATCATCCAAAAGGATAAGATTGCGGTGACTTCTGCCTATCTCCCTTTGACTGAAAAGCAAGGAATTTCTAAAGAGTTTGGAACTCGTCATCGTGCGGCTATTGGTTTGGCAGAAGTATCAGATGCCTTGGTTCTGATTGTATCCGAGGAGACTGGAGGAATCTCAGTGACACATAATGGAGAATTTCATGCAGACATCACTAAGGAAAGACTACACAGCATTTTGACTCATGTATTGAATCCAGCTAATGAAGGAGGAATTTCAGATGAAAAAGAACAAATGGAATAAATTCTTTACTTCAAAAGCTTTTTATGTCATCAGTGCGATATTTTTAGCCATCATGCTCTTTGTTCATGCGACGAGTGTGTCTATGAATAATCAGAATTCAAATTCAGACGGTCAAGTCTATACTGCATCTATTCCTAATGTCCCAATCACACTTAAATATGATTCTAATAAATACTTTGTCAGTGGGTACAATACGTCAGCCAGTGTCTATTTAACAGGGAGCAACCGTCTCTTGCTTAACGGAGAGATGGCAGATGACACACGCAATTTTAGCTTGGTTGCAGATTTGTCAAACAGCAAAGAAGGAACGGTAAATGTCCCTATTCGTGTACAAAATCTTGCTTCAGGACTTAATGCAAAAATTCAACCCACCACATTAAATGCAACCATTGAAAAGAAAGCTCAAGCAGAGTTTCAAGTTTCTTATCAGATTGAGCAAAATCAAATTCCTTCAGGATTCTCAATTGATGAAGTTAACCTCGATGTTGCAAGCGTCAATGTCATTTCAGGAGATCAAAGCATTAAACGTATTCAAGCCGTAGAGGCTTCTCTACCAAGTAATATCACACTTAATGATGATTTTTCAGGTGATGTCAGTTTACACGCTGTGGACAGTAATGGTAATATTGTCCCCGCTCAAATCTCCCCTTCTACCGTACACATGAGAGTGAAAGTCAATAAACCCTCTAAGAAGGTCAACGTCAATGTCAAGAAAACAGGGACACTCGACAGTAGCCTGTCAGATATGAAAGTCAGTGTAAATCCTAATCAAGTAACCATCTATGGAGAGCAGGCAATCTTAGATAAGATTTCTACCCTTGATGCCCCGGTAGATATTTCAGGGGTCACATCAGAAAAGAAAATTAAGGTCAAACTTCAAACAAATGATAATATTTCTTTTGATAATGATACAGTTGAAGTGACTTTGACACCAGTTAAAAAATAAAACTATAAAGAAGGAGATATACAATGGGAAAATATTTTGGAACAGATGGCGTTCGTGGAGAGGCCAATGTCGAGCTAACACCAGAATTGGCATTCAAATTGGGTCGTTTTGGTGGTTATGTCCTTAGCCAACATGAAACAGCAGCACCTAAAGTTTATGTGGCAAGAGACACACGTATTTCAGGGCAAATGCTTGCAACAGCGTTAATATCAGGGCTTTTATCAGTAGGAATTGAAGTTTATGATATGGGGGTAATTGCTACTCCCGGTGTGGCATATTTGGTGAATAAAGAAGATGCTTCTGCAGGAGTCATGATTTCTGCCAGTCATAATCCAGCTTTAGATAACGGAATCAAATTCTTTGGTTCAGACGGATTCAAGCTTGAAGATGCAGTAGAACTTGAAATTGAAGCCTTACTTGATGCACAAGAAGATACACTTCCACGTCCATCAGCACAGGGTCTTGGGCAACTCCATGATTACACAGAAGCTGTGCGTAAATATCAAGCCTTCTTGAAGACGACAGCGGAGGGAGAATTTGCAGGAGTTAAGGTGGTTCTTGATACAGCAAATGGAGCGGCCCATACATCTGCTCGTGCAGTGTTTGCAGATCTCAATGCAGAGATAACAGTTATCGGTGAGAATCCCGATGGATTAAATATCAATGACGGAGTAGGCTCTACTCATCCAGAACAAATGGCGAAAAAAGTTGTAGAAGTGGGAGCATCTATTGGTCTTGCCTTTGATGGTGATGCGGATCGTATGATTGCTGTGGATGAAAAAGGTCAAATCGTAGATGGCGATAAAATCATGTATATCGTCGGAAAATATCTTCTTGAACAGGGAAAACTCGTGAAAGACACAGTAGTAACAACAGTTATGTCTAATCTTGGTTTTCATCTCGCTCTCAAAGAAGCCAATATCAATTCCGTAGAAACAGCTGTTGGAGATCGTTATGTTGTTGAAGAAATGAAGAAAAACAGCTATAATTTTGGTGGAGAGCAGTCAGGGCACATGATTTTCTTAGACTATAATACGACTGGAGATGGGCAACTTTCTGCGATCCAACTGATGAAAGTCATGAGAGAAACAGGAAAATCTTTGTCAGAGCTTGCAGATCAAGTGACCATTTATCCACAAAAATTAGTGAATGTACGTGTAGCGAATAATGCGGCTAAAGATGGAGCAATGGATGTCCCAGCCATTAAAGAAATTATTAATAAAATGGAAACAGAAATGAAGGGGCAAGGGCGTATTCTTGTTCGCCCTTCAGGGACTGAGCCTCTCTTGCGTGTTATGGCAGAAGCACCAACAGATGAAATGGTCAATCATGTAGTCGATACTATTGTTCAAGTCGTAGAAGAAGAAATCGGTGTAAAATAAAATTTCGTTTAATAACTCCTGATGGAGTTTTTTTGTTATCAAAATAAGATTTAACTTTCCTTGAAAAAACGCTTACATTTTGTTATAATGTTCCTGTGAACTTGTATATACAAGTCAAAAAAATTAAAGAAAGGAGCAGGAATATGCTAGGTTTTGGAAAGAAACAAAAAGAGCTTTCTGATGATAAGAGTTTGTACGCTCCATTGTCAGGTCAGATCATCGAGTTAGAAAAAGTCTCAGATCCTATTTTTGCAAAAAAAGTAATGGGAGATGGATATGCTGTTGAGCCCACAGATACTAAAATTATCAGCCCGGTAGCAGGTACAGTAAGCTTGGTACAAGGGCACGCCATTGGTCTCATGCGAGCAGATGGTTTGGAGATTTTACTTCATGTAGGGATTGACACAGTCAGTCTTAATGGAGTTCCCTTTAACTTCAAGGTCAAAGTAGGAGATGTGGTTGATGGTGGAGATGTCTTGGGTAAAGTTGATTGGCTTCAAGTAGAAGCAGCAGGAATGCCCAAAACAACAATGGTTTTAATTACCAACACTGCAGACAAGCTTGCGGATTTGCAAGTGGATTATATCCAGGCAGATGCAGGTCAAAAAATTGGTCAAGCAACTGCAAAATAAAAAAGTTATTATTCATACGTTATTAAAGGAGGCCTATTATGGCAGATTACAAAAATCTTGCAACTGACATTATATCAGCTGTAGGTGGAGAATCAAACATCACGAAAGTGATTCATTGTATCACTCGTTTACGTTTTTATCTTGTAGATGAAACAAAAGCAGACACTGAAAAATTAGAAGCAATGAGTGGCGTTGCAGCCGCAGTCTATAACGGAAATCTTGGCCAATATCAAGTGGTTATCGGGCAAGCTGTTGAAGACGTTTATGATGAAGTTGTTGCACAACTTGGAGATCGTGTGGTAGATAGTGAAGCAACAGCTGATGCAGTTGCTGAAACAGGTGGAGGTACAGGGAAATCTGGGAATCCATTTATCCGTGCTTTCCAAACTGTGATTGGGACTATCACAGGATCTATGATGCCTATCATCGGACTTTTGGCAGCAGGTGGGATGATTAACGGGCTTGCCAATTTATTTAAGATTCAACCCGCAGGAAGTATGATTTTCCCCGCAAATATCAATGCTCATTTATTAGATCCTAATGGATCAACCTTTATTATCATTACGACGGCTGCAATGGCACCTTTCTACTTTTTGCCAGTTCTTGTTGGTTTCTCTGCTGCTCGTCAACTTAAAGCAAATGAGTATGTTGTCGCAGCGGTTATGGGTGTATTTCTTGACCCTAACCTTCGTGGTGCAATTAATACAGTTAAGACGGTTACAGTCAATGGTTTAGACTATACAAACTATACACAACCTAGTTTACATGAAGTTCTTGGAGTACATTTCACATCTAATTTCTTTGGTATTCCGATTGCCTTTCCTGATCCAACAGGTTATCCATCCTACGCTTATACAATCTTCCCTGCAATATGTGCGGCAGTTATTGCAGCACCACTTGGAAGATGGCTTCGTAAACATTTACCTATTGCAATGCGTCAAATCTTCGAACCAATGATTACTTTCTTCGTTACATTGACTGTAGTTATGGTAGCTGTTGGTCCTATCATGAATTTGATTGGAGGAGCTTTAGGTAATGGAGTAACTTGGCTCATCGGTAATGGAGACAACTTGATTCAGTTAGGTATTGCTGCCATAATTATTGGTGGACTTTATCAATGTTTGGTTATTTTTGGTCTTCATTGGCTCATTATTCCTATCCTTACACTTCAATTAGCAAATACAGGTCAATCAAACATTAATATGATTGTTAGCTTCACTATGTTAGCACAAGGGGTTGGAGCACTCGCTGTCTTCTTCAAGACAAGAAAAGAAGATATGAAAGGGCTTGCCCTTCCTGCCAGTCTTTCCGCATTCATGGGTGTTACTGAACCAGCGATTTACGGAATTAACTTGAAGTATATCCGTGTATTTATTATGAGTTCTATTGGAGCCGCAATAGGTGCAGGTGTAGGTGGATTTATGGGATTACAAATGTATGGTTTCTCTGGTTCATTGATTGGTTTCCCAAGCTTTATCAGTAATCCAATGGCAGATAAATTACATGTAAGTCCACATACTTTCCTTGGTATGAGTAATCTTACTATTTTCTGGATTGCGACAATCGTAACAATTATTGTAGCTTTCGCTCTCGTATGGATGTTTGGATACAAAGATTCAGATGAAATGGGTGCAGGCGTTGAAAAGAAAAATGCATTTAAGGATGCAGTTAAACAATAAACAAATGACAGGGCAGTTGGATTTATCTGATGGTCCTGTTTTTACAAATCAAATTTAGTGTAAAGGAGAAACTATGTCAACATTAAGTGAAAAAGTAATTTATCAAATTTATCCTAAGTCATGGCTAGATACCACAGGTTCAGGAGTTGGAGATTTGAATGGCATCACGGAGAAGTTACCCTATGTTGCCGAATTAGGAGTGGATGTGATTTGGCTTAATCCATTTTATCCAAGTCCACAGCGTGACAATGGCTATGACATATCAAATTATACAGCGATTGATTCCCTATTTGGAACGATGGCAGACTTTGAGCGAATGGTCGCTAGAGGTAAAGAGCTTGGCCTTGAATTCATGCTAGACATGGTCCTCAATCATGTTTCTACAGAGCATGAATGGTTCAAGAAAGCTCTTGCTGGGGATAAATATTATCAAGATTTCTTTATCTTAAGAGATGAGCCAACAGACTGGATTTCTAAATTTGGAGGGAACGCATGGGCACCCTTTGGAGATACAGGTAAATATTATTTGCATCTCTATGATGTGACACAGGCAGACCTTAATTGGCGAAATGAAAATGTCCGCAAAGCACTCTTCGAAGTCGTAAATTTTTGGCGAGATAAAGGAATATCAGGTTTTCGCTTTGACGTTATTAATGTCATTGGTAAGGATGCTGTATTGCAGAACAATCCTGAATCTGAAGGGAAATTTGAATATACTGATAAACCCATTACCCATGATTATCTTCAAATGCTCAATAAAGAAACCTTTGGACAGGATGCACATTCGGTTACTGTGGGGGAGATGAGTTCTACAACTATTGAAAACTCTATTCTCTACACACGACCTGACCGTAAAGAGCTCAGTATGGTCTTCAATTTTCATCATTTGAAGACAGATTATGCCAATGGTGAAAAATGGACAAAATCAGCTTTTGATTTTCCAATGTTAAAAAATCTCTTCCATGAATGGGGAGAAAAAATGTCAGAAGGACAGGGATGGTCAGCTACTTTCTGGAATAATCATGATCAGCCTCGGGCACTCAATCGTTTTGTGGATGTCAAGAATTTCCGTGTTAAAGGAGCGACTATGCTTGCTGCAGCCATTCATTTAAGTCGTGGGATACCCTTCATTTATATGGGTGAGGAAATTGGAATGGTTGACCCGGACTATGATTCAGTTCACGATTATAATGATTTGGAGGCTTTGAATGCCTATCATATGCTTGTAGAACAAGGTAAGACAGAAAAGGAAGCCTTTGAAGTCCTCATTACGAAATCTCGGGATAATGCACGTACACCTATGCAATGGGATGAGAGTGAACACGCAGGATTTACATCGGGAACACCGTGGCTAAAGGTTGGAAAGCATAAGGACATCAATGTTTCTAATGATAAAGGCGGAGAGATTTATAGCTTTTATAAAGAAATGATTAAACTTCGCAAATCAGAGAAAATTATTTCTGAGGGAACCTATAAATCTGCACTTAAGGATGATACTCATATTTATGCGTTTGTGCGTGAGTATGATAGTCAAAAACTGCTTGTTCTTACTAATTTTTCTAATCAAATTGTTGATTATATCTTACCTGTTGAATTTGAAAATGCAGAGATTTTAGTCAATAACTATGATGATTATCAAGTAGGACAAATGCAACCATATCAAGCGGTAGCCTTGTTGATTAAATAAGAAAAAGCGATACTATCGCTTTTTTATATGATATAATGAATAGAAAGAAAGGGAGCCTATCATGAAAATTGTGATTTTTGGAGATTCTATTACCAATGGTTATTATCGAATTGGGCCAAGTGCTACGACTCTTTTAAAAGATGGTATTGAACAACTTAATCCTGAGATTGAAGTTACTCTCAAGGGAATCAATGGACAGACGACAGCAGACGGACTGCAACGTATGGATGATATTCTTGAACAACATGCAGACAAGGTATTGATGTTCTTTGGAGCGAACGATGCCGCATACTATGTTCCCATTACATCAGTAGACTATGAAAAAAATCTATGTCAGATGGTAGAAAAAATAGGCAAAGACAAAGTAATTCTCATGACTAGTCCCTATTGTAACGAAACTTTAGGAGATGGAACTCGCAAGAACAGCTATGTTATACGATATGTTTCCCAATCTAAACAAGTTGCTCAAAAGTATGATTTGCCTTTGATTGATGTTTATCAAGCCATGATTAATCAAAAAAATCCTGATTCATGGTTACAGTCGGACGGGTTGCATTTTTCTGAGTGGGGTTATGAAAATTTGGCAAGGTTAATTGTGGCTACATTAGAGGATTTGAAATGAGATTAGATGAAAAGCAGATGCTAGAATTTGCAGAAAAATTAGGGAGAAAGCTAGAATCTGGCGACATTCTTATCTTAACTGGAGATTTAGGAGCAGGGAAAACCACCTTTACCAAAGGTTTGGCATTGGGATTAGATATTGGGCAAATGATAAAAAGTCCCACCTATACCATTATCCGTGAATATGAGGGACGTTTATCACTTTACCACATGGATGTTTATCGTACGGGTGAAGATGCAGATTCTATTGATTTAGACGATTATCTTTTTGGTGAAGGCGTCTCAGTTATTGAATGGGGTCAGCTTTTAGGAGGGCATTTGCCTGAGGAATATTTAGAAATCATCATTGAGAGAGAAGGAAATACAGATTATCGAAAGCTTTCTCTTTTGCCTCATGGCTCTCGCTATGAAAAATTTTTAGAAGAATAAAAAATACATTTAGCGTATTTAAGGTGAAAGGTTCAAAATTTGGTATAATAGATTTATGAAACTTTGGATAAAGAATTTAATCATGATTGGCTCGATTTTATTGCTGACGGCTATAGCAGGTCTTATCAGCTATAAAAGTATTTCGGATGCTATATCTTCAGCGGGTAAAAAAACATTCATCAATGTTGGAAATAACAACAACATCAAAGCGACTGAACCTCTTACCATTGTACTTATGGGTGTAGACACAGGTGGTGCAGGTCGTGGGAATGCTGATTCATGGGATGGGAACTCAGATTCTCAGATTGTCATTACTCTCAATCCAAAAACCAATACCACAACAATGGTTTCAATGGAACGTGATACCATGACCAATATCCTTGATGCCAATAATCAGGTGGTCTCTACGCAAAAGATGAATGCTGCTTATCCTATGGGCTATAACCAAGGGGATGTTAAATCAGGTGCTCAGTATGCTATGAATACCATTGGTGAGCAAGCAGGAGTACCCATTGATAATTTTGTCATCATGAATTTTGATGGGCTGACTAATCTGGTTAATGATGTAGGGGGTATTACAGTCGATAACACCAGTGGTGGAGACATTTATATTTACGATACAGAACCTAACTATACTTCAGTCGTAAAACCGGGTGTTCAAAACATTAATGGAGATCAAGCTCTTGTCTATGCTCGTGATCGACACACCTTAGCTAATGGAGATTATGGGCGTGCTGCCCATCAACGTGAAATCATTACTCAAGTGATGAAGAAAATGATTTCTATGGATAATCTCACACAATATCAAAAATTCTTGAATGATATTTCTAAAGACTTTAAGACAAATATTAATGTGACACCAGATAACCTCGCCAATCTATATGCTTATAAAGATTGTTTCAATAAGGTTGTCTCTGTGCATTATCAAGGTGTAGGAGCGTCAGCAGCAGGATCTGATGGGGCAGTTGCTTCTTATCAATTCATGCCTGAAAATGTTGACTTGGCTGTCCAAAATACCATTCTTCTCTCACTTGGGAAAAGTCCCATAACAACTCTGAATCCTAATGTCATCACTTATGAAAGTCAATTCGGGGCCGCACCTGCAACCTATTTCATGCCATCAGCTACAGTAACTGAAAAAGGGAAAACACCAGTTACTTACGGTATTGACAGTAATGGAAAGCTTATTCCAATTACAAGCCAAAATTCCGGAACATATGTAGGTGAAAATGGAGATGCAGCTGCAAATACAGGAACAAGCTCATCTAGTTCCTCAAGTACTAATGAATCATCCAGTACCAATCAATAAAAATTTATAAATCAGTTTCTGCTGATTTATCTTATGGTCCGATAGCTCAGCTGGATAGAGCATTCGCCTTCTAAGCGAACGGTCGAGGGTTCGAATCCCCCTCGGATCATTCATGATAAAAGCGACATCTATCGCTTTTTTTTATCTTATTCTGTATAATATAATCATGACAAGATATAAAGCAGTGATTGCTTATGACGGGACGGATTTTTCAGGTTTTCAAATTCAGAATAACCAACGTACCGTTCAGGAAGAAATAGAAAAAATTTTAACCAAAGTTAACTCTCATCAACCAGTGATTTTGCAAGGAGCGGGGCGTACTGATTCTGGTGTTCACGCTTGTGGGCAAGTCATTCATTTTGACTTGGATGAAAATACAAATGAGGAGCGTTTACGATTTGCCCTAGATACACAAACGCCCAGTGATATTGCTGTGTATTCGGTGGGACAGGTATCAGATGACTTCCATGCTCGGTTCACTAAGCATGAAAAAACCTATGAATATTATTTGGATAATGCACAGATTCGTAGTCCATTCAAGCGATTGCATCAGGCTTGGTTCCGTTATAATTTAGACATTGAAGTGATGACACAAGCTATTGAAAAATTAGTAGGAGAACATGATTTCACAGGGTTTACAGCCTCGGGATCAAGTGTGGATGATAAGGTACGCACCATCTATCAAGCAAAGCTTGAAAAAATAGACGACACCACACTGAAATTTACATTCTCAGGCAATGGCTTTCTTTATAAACAAATTCGCAATATGGTGGGGACATTGATAAAAATTGGTAACGGAAAATTTTCTCTTTCACGTATGGATGAAATTTTAGAAACCAAAGATAGAAAACTTGCAGGTCCAACCGCACATCCAGAAGGATTATATTTGAAAGAAGTGAGATATTTAGAAGATTAGAAGGGAGTTCTTATGAAAAATGTATTAGCAGTGCATGACATATCTTGTATGGGACGTTGTTCATTGACAGTGGCACTTCCTATCATCAGTAGCTATGGTGTGGAATGTCGAGTTCTACCCACAGCTCTGCTTTCTACTCATACAGAATTTGAGGAGTTTACTTGCTTGGATTTGACAGATGAGATGACTAAAATCATTGTCTCATGGCAACGTATGGATGTAAGATTTGACAGTATTTACAGTGGTTTTCTTGCCTCAGAAAAACAGATTGACATTCTTAAAAATCTAATAAATGAATCAAAAACTCTGACTGTTATTGATCCCGTCATGGCAGATAATGGCAAGCTCTATAAAACTTTCGATGATAATTTCATAGAGAAAATGCGTCAACTCGTCCCACTGGCTCATGTATTGACTCCTAACTTGACAGAAGCCTGCCTCTTAACAGGCACTCCTTATCAAGAAAAGTATGATAAAAACTATGTTGAAGATTTAATTGCAAAACTCACGAAACAAGGTGCGAAAAATATCGTATTGACAGGGATTAGCCTAAAAGAAAATCAAATTGGAGTAGCTGTCCATAGTCAAGGAAAAATCGAATACATCATGACCGAAAAAATTGCAGGTCACTATCATGGGACAGGAGATATCTTTAGCTCCGTCTTAACTGCTCATCTTGTGAAAGGAGTTTCTATACAAGAATCAGCACAAGAAGCTGTTGATTTTGTTGTAAAGGCCATAAAAGAAACCCCAAAATCTTCAGATTCATCATACGGTTTGCACTTTGAGGTGGTACTTAATGAGAAAAAATAGAACCTATCAAATTGCCTTGTTTGCTATCCTTGCCTCTCTGACCTTTGTTTTAGGATTCTATACAAAAATCCCCATCCCTAACACAAGTGGATTTGTAACATTGTTGGATGTTGGAATATTTACTGTGGCAATAGGCATAGGAAAGAGAGAAGGGGCAGTAGTTGGTGGGCTATCTGCGTTTTTGGTTGATCTCTTATTAGGTTATCCGCAGTACATGTTTTTTTCACTTATTGTACATGGGGGACAGGGGTTTCTAGGGAATTTGACAAGGTCAAAAATAGTTAATTACATATTCTCTGCAATATTTATGGTTGGTGGTTATTTCTTAGCTACATGGGCACTTTTTGGGTTT
>Ga0136643_10007639_pt1 | contig 15661 bp, 9 predicted proteins | sample TergutLab28metaG_FD_96883 | JGI IMG/M metagenome (GOLD analysis project Ga0136643, IMG submission 96883) | Labiotermes labralis P1 segment gut microbial communities from Petit-Saut dam, French Guiana - Lab288 P1 (version 3) (version 3) | ecosystem: Host-associated > Arthropoda: Insects >... | reverse complement strand
CCGTGCCGTAATTTAAACCTGGGCCCTCTGTCAGACGCAGCAAGTCTTTTCCCATCCAACCATGACTTTTGGACCCCTCATTCATATACAGTTTGTTTTGTTTTCCCCCGCTAAAGGTCATGGAGACAATGCAGTGACTCTCTGTTAAAATTTCCATTAGCGCTTCAAATACTCGTTTCCTGTGATAAAAGAGAATCATGATTTTAATCTCCGCACTAATGCGCTTTTTGTTTGTAACAGTTCCCCTTGCATTCAATCAGCTCTGTTCACCGAAAGGGAAGTGTATGGAGAGGAAGCGGAGTGTGACACTGAAGACATGCGTGAGGAAAAACAAACTCAGACTAAGGACAGTAAAATCCCCAACGAAATACAGCCAAAGCCTGGTATGGCACCACCCTCACTCAGCGTCAATGAAAGCCTGTGATTAAAATTCCCCTGTTGTACAGAATTTCGATTTATTTCCACCCACGATGTTCCTCCGTCCTGTATATCCAGCCGCAACTTGCGGTGAACAGCATTGGCGTTGTACTGGGATATGACTGTAGCCTTTCGTCAAGGTTTGGTTTACAGGCCACACAACACGTGGAATAGCTAGTCCCTTTGTAAACGAAGGTAATGGATATGCAATGACGAATTAACCCTTTAAATACGAAAATTAACTGAATTACATTTACAGATTCAGTTCCTACCGTGCAGGAAGCGCGCGTCTTCTGGTTTATAGCAGCCAGTCAGTTTATACTGTTTAGGGAAGTACTTGCTATTTGTTTTGAGGCCTAGCCAAAACATATAAATATTTCTGTAGGCCTAATGCAGATTTTTGGATGTTAGACCTCGTGGTACCCAAAATAACCACTGAGCTTTAAAGGGTCACTTGAGAGCTAAACACAAAACCATGCTCATTACAGGTCCATAATACAAATGTAGACTATAAATATTTGCCTTAGTATATTTAATGCTTCATCCAGGTTCGTCGAAGAATCAAACACAGAAATAACAGCTTTATGTGGAATGTTCCTTTGTAATATACACGCCGTGAACTGAGAAGTACAGACAGGAAATCACTTTTACTTCGTACTTTATAGAAATAACACGTGAAATGCGATACAAGAAACGTAACACAATCGTGCGGGCTGCTGGTTGGGTGAACTAAACGTACTCGTTCTACCCAAGCGGTCCCAAGTTGCAATAATTGGAATTTATAATGCGCAAGACGTATATAATGTTGCAACAGTTCGCACACTTTCTGAGTCGACAACCCCACTGGACCTTCGCCCATACGATAAGCTGCTGGTCTTTCCGAATCAAAATACAAATTCTAAATAATCAAGTAATATTTTGGCAGTTTGGAGAAAAGCTGAAAGGGAAACCCTGGATATTAGAAGTAAATGTGAAAGGGAAAGACTGGAATACTTACAGAACACCAGACGGAGCGAAAATCACAGTCAATACGATGAGAGGTACTCTGCACACAATATTATCTGGTATATTAGCACTAAACTGACATTGAACCTTGCTTCGGTTACAGAATGTATGTTGTTCAATGAAGAGCGAATTTATAGTCAACTCACAACAAGATTCCAGGCAACAGTCAGTGGCCTGACGTGTACAGGTAGGGTTTCAGACCCACGGACGAACGGAACACTTAACGTGATCATCACTCATTTTGTTTGGTGGGTTTCGGTTTTTTTCTCGGCCCAGGTATTCTTACTGAGAGCTCCCCTTTGGTTTTCTTCAGTCATTCTCGGACTTTAAACCCACAATACAGAGACTGTCAGTACGTGTTGAATTACTCTGCAGGCAGAAAAAGAAAAACAAGCAATAGAGTGTGTCATGGAAGTGTCGAAATCCTAGCTGTTCATTAAATTCTTGAAGTGTCTGTCCGTGTTTGTTTTGTGTCTGAGTGCCATGTCACCCCAACCACCGACTGTTATAGTAGGTAGAGTTGTTGCTGCCAAATTCTGTTTATTTTTGGTGCAGACTGAGGTTAGATACACTTTGCGACGTTTGTTTTTACTATTTACCAGTCGAAATTCCTATGGGCTTTGTACAGGTGTTCAAATGGGGGTTTGAAAACTGTTTCTTGATATTGTCGGTCCTTAATGAATGGTGCTACTGTCCTTCGTCTGTATTCATATTTTACAGACTTTAAAGCTCTTTACATATTAGACAGTGGCCCATATTAACATGTAACCAGAACATTACGAGTAGACACAAATCTTCTGTGAAATTTGTGGTCTTAAAAATTACAATTAAAACGTAGGACATTCCAAGCTGGATTTAAGGTGGAGAAACTGGTAATGGGAAGGACTGTGCTTGGATTGCTTCTATTGATAATCTATGCCCAACCATTCTTGTGTCACAGCTTTGCGATAGACCGGAGCAGTCAACACGTCATCACAACGTTAGTCGTCTCCTGGGAATTAGACCTAATCTCTAATCCTGCATCTGAGTAGACTCGGAGTAAGGAGCTTAGTTGTTTAATACCCCTAGGAAGCAACGACGTCTTCTGAGGCAGCTAGCTGTGTCAATATGGAATGGTTTTCCAAAGTTTCGGAAATTTCCACTGTCAGAGCCGTTTACAGCATAATGGTAACTACATGTACCACCTGCTTTGGCATTGCATTTTGCCCACAGTTACTATGTATTTCGTATGATTGTCATAATAAATAGCCAATATTCTCCTGAACAGTATTAAATGACTTTTTATAATCAAGACACACCGTTGAATATTCAAGTGTACATCCTGCGTGTACACTTACGAATCTGTAACAATACCTGTTTTGTGGTTCATTTGCAGGTATGATAAGAAGTGTGCTTCGATTATGTCTAGTTGAATAGTTTTAACGAAGTGCACGGTTGAGATGAACCAATTCGAGAAGTAGTGTGTTGTCTGTAACGGGAGATCTGCTTTTTAAAATACTAGATCAGCGTCATAATCAAAAGGTTGATACACTCAGCCATAACAATTTTGATTTTGTAGTTATGTGTGTATGTGTGGAGAATTTTAATTTGTTATTGTTAGTGCAGTGATAGGCATATAATTAACAAGACAGGCAGTGTACGGATAAAAGTAACTTTGAGTCGCATTCATGTAACCATCGTTGCCGGGGAAAAGCAGTAAGTACTGTGTTCCACATTCCGAGTGTATGTCTGTAGCTTTAATTAGCGAGCATGCAAAGCGCATGCGTCGTACTATATTGCCATCTACGATCTGTCTGTCTGTCTGTACCATATTTTTTCACATATAAACGGCACGATTATGGGGAAAAGCCAGTGTATATAAAACTTGTGTTTTGATTCTCTCTAGAGCTTTTGTCTGAAACATTTCTCGTGCTAAGAAAATGTAGAGAGATATAAATGTGCATAGGATTTCATGTAAAGTACTCGTTGTTCTTGCCAGACTTTAGCGAAACTCGAATTTTCGTGACAGGTTTTCGAAAAATACTCATATCAGATTTCATGAAAATCTGTCTATTGGGAGCCGTGTTCCAATCGGATGGACAGACATGACGCAGCTAATAATCGCTCTTCGCAAATTTTGCAAACGCGCCTAAAAACTACACATATTCATATAGGCTGTGCTATCAAGTTTTAAATCTCACTGCTTAAATTTCTGAGTTCTCCAACCAGTGGCGCCAACACCGTTGTTGTGCAAAATGGCGTCTCAAGTTCAGAAAGCTAAGTGTGTGTTACCACGAGTTGAAATCTGTTGATATACTGCAATGGAGATAAGTAGGGAGTCTGGTATGGAGTCACCAACCGAAATGTCTGCCTACCAATGGTATAATTTCAGTGTTTATAGTTGCTTTTTTAAACAGAAAAGCCCCGATATAGACTAACAACGAAAACTAAGATGGATGAATTTCTTGCGGCTTTCATTTTTGTTCCAGGGAAATCAACAAAAGCAAGGTTCCGGACGAATAAGCATGCTAATATCGACGGTGCACAAAATTCTTGCAACGTGTTAGGGATGTAAAAGTTACAAATGATTATTTTTGCAACATGTACTTAACAGCTGAAGACAAAGAATTTCGCTACATATTTTTCTGTAACACTCTTACAAAACTTGAAGAGGCCGAAGTTTAGTAGCATAACTTTCTTTCTGTTGGACAAAGTCATTTTTCATCTTTACGGGTATTATAACCAACGGAACATTAGAATGTGTGGTAACAAGAATGCGTCTTCAATTAGTGTCGGTACAAAGATACAGCCCATAATTACACGTCTTTTTTGGTCTGTCTAAACAAAAATACTTGGGGCCCTTCTTCATGGTGGAATGCACTGTTACTGTTAATTTATTTAGTCATGCTGGAGGAATTCCTCTTGCCGGTTTTGAAAGAAGAGGTTTCTATTTACATGCTTTTCCTTTACGGCGGAGAACCTCCTCATTTTCGCATTTGCGTTGAGGCCTTCATGGATCGAATGTTTCCACAAAAATGGATTCTAAAAGGCCTTCCCATGAGTTGGCCACCTCGTACCCTAGGTTTTAATACTGATTTCTTCTTCTAGGGGTATATGAAGAATGTTAAGTCTAACCGTTGCCCGTCACTTTTCGGGAACTTGGGAGGATATACCAGCTGATGCGGCTGCTTGTAACTGTGTGGAATTAGACTGAATACAGACTGATGTGCATTAATGAAACATTTACAAATAACGTATCCGAGCAGTAGTATTGACGCAGCTGTGTTATATTATAAAGGATAAAGATGTCCCTGTCCACATGAAGGTGTAGAAGACGAGGAGAGTTATAGCTCCGCTCGTATTTAACCTCGGCGCTAGATCTGTGTTACGCAGTTTAATTAAACATATATTAAAGAGCGTAATTTTTATTTCCATTGTGAATATTTTGTTAGTTGATAACGAATAACAAATTTGTTATTGTTTAGTTACTGCTCCTTTATTTTTGACGGGTAAAGGTACTTGTAACTAGTAAATGAAATCTGGAAATTTGTAGTGCCTTTGTCTTATGAGAAACTTTGTTAATAAAATTCGCGTAGGAAATTTTATCACGGGCCACAACAGTGCTGCTCAGACACGATACCATCTCGGCGTAGAGTGTCTTATGGAAAGTTGTACTGATTAGGTCCACAATTTCAGGAGCCAGGCTTGTGTTTCGCATGTTTTCACCGTGAGTCATGGTTTTGAATAGATACATGAGCAAAGGGGCCCAGTTGTAATATAAAATTAAAGGCGAATTCACTATTATATGTGTGAGACACATAACGTTCAGATCTTCTAAACATAATTAACATTATTGTTCTTATTATTTTCATTGTTGTTATTGTTGTGTAGATTTTACAGATGTTCTGCTTTCTTTACGAAGTAAGAAACGCATGTAAATTGAGAGATCCTTTTAAACATTATTTATCTTCTCCTCCTGGACAGACAGCACATTAATACACTGGAGCATAATTGAACTAAAAAAATAAAACCACTGCGATCTTCAATGCCAACGCTAATCTAATTGATTTACAAAGATGTTACTTAATATTTCAATCTTATGCTGACAAAGCCACGGCTCCTGACATTAATAATTCTCATACAAAATCTTTTAATATTGTACAAAATATTGTAACATAATAAGGAACTTAATCTTTCAAATCAAATGGCATGTATATCGTGAATACTTCAATATGTGTATGTATATGAAAGACCTGATGATGGCTCAGAATATTTAAGGCGAAACATTTAAACCCCCCTCCCATCCTCAATATGTTTGCTATCACGTTGTGCGATTTTAAATGTAGCGGCATGGACTATACCCGTCACTTTCAGATCCTGTCCCACTTCAGTCCACAGTTTCTTTGAAACATCCCTGTTGTGGTATAACTTACTACACAAATCCCACAACGGCCGTCCTTCGTGCACGCAGTTTATCAACTTCTCTGCGCTCGTACAAATATCGGAGTGCACGAACACACGACTCTGCGCCTAAAAGAAGATTTGATTTCGTCCGAGTAGGTTTGAAGAATCGTCAGACGTCGCACGAGGAGGTCGTAACTGCTGTAAACCACTCAACAAGTTTCAGACTGCTTGTTTATATTGCGACTAGTCCGATTTCCGCCGACATCTTCAGAGTGAAAAGCCGTCAGGGTACGCATCCAGAGTAAGGGTGCGCGTATAATTCAGGCAGATTCAGGTTCCGACTCCGATTCCGGAAGTCGGCGCCAGTCGGCAGTGCAGGTGCGTATAGTGGTGGCAGGATCCGGCGGGTCGGTGCAGACAGTCGGAGTCAGACGGTTTACCGGAATGATTTCCTCATTTCGGTAAACCGTCTGACTCCGACTGTGACTCTGTAGCTTTCAATGAGAATGACAATGAGGACCTCGGATTTACGCAGTAAGGCACACATGATGAAAATCAAGACGATGGAGAGGTCAACGGTCAAGACAGGTCATTAGTACACGACAATCCACGGATGAGAAAGCGGAATGCAGTAAACGCTAAGTACAATGAAACTATTATTGCAATTGAGAAGCAAAAAGCAAAATTTTTGGAAGAAACTATTAAAAATCGCCAGCCTGGAAATGAAGGTTTGTTGTTTTTTCGCAGCCTTTTGCCCCACGTCAACAACATACCGGCCAATATGAAATTGCGTTTCAGAAACCGCATCCAACAAGTTGTTGATGAGTTTGCTTATCCTCCAGCTTCTTCAACATTCCAGCACTGCCCATTTTCACTGTCGTCGTCGTCGTCGCCTTCATCCTCATCTACTTTTAATTGTTTATCATCAGAAGGAGTTGCCTCGCCGTCTGCTATGCCTGAGGATACCTGTCAGAACTAGTAGATTTACCTCCAAGTGGCACCCTTGTGGAGCTCATCCAAATCCCACCAATATCCAATGAATTCCAGAGTCTTCTGTATGCTTATTTCTTCTTCAAACACTAAGTTTTTCTAATAAAATATTAATATTCTCATACAGTATTTTTTGTTGCATACATCGATTACATCCCTTCTTTCGTGAAAATTTCTTATGACTTAGAGAGAGAGAGAAAGTAAACTTTGTTTTCTTAAAAAAATACTTATATAATAATAATAATAATAATAATAATGATCTTACCTCAAGATTATTGCAAAACTTTCTTCTGGAAGAATCTTCTGTTGATGAAGGTTACACCAATTCTTGATCAAGCGGTGTTCAATTTTCCCCAAAATGTAGGTGAACGTTTCAATATCGATTCTAAAATAATAAAAAAAAAAAAGATTTCCCCATCTGCTTTCAATTGAGGAAAAAGGTGGCAATATTCACCATACTGTCCTCTTAACTGATTAATTTCATGAACCCCGCTTCTCTCTCTTTTCAGTTTTAAGTGAACATTTTCTGAAGCAATAAGAAGAAGAGCAGCGTCTTCACTTGTCATTTCCATTATTGCGACTGGTCTGCAGTTAGCGCCGATAATCGACTTCCACCCTACGGTCCCAACCTGCCGGCAAGCGGCGGGGAGATCGGCGCCGACTCTTGGAATCGGAGTCGGAACCTGAACCTGCCTGCACTATACGCGTACCCTAACCGCAGCCATATGCAGAGATGACACCTGCCCCACGCGTTTGTTTGATTCTAACCCATTATCAGCGGCTAAACCTTGTGTCATATTTTATTAAATTTGGTAAAGGAGTTGTTATTGAAGCACGAGTTTCAGTAAAATTACCTAAGTGACAGTCATGCCTTACCTAAGAGAATTAATACCCACACTTTCCATATGTTTTGACCGATTTTGGTGAAGTCCTGTACAGGATATCTCCACGTAATTTCGTCAATCATGTTTTAGCTTTGTGAAAATCGATGTGTTGTAAGCCGTACTTTGAGGGCGTAAACAAAATTTTGCTCGTATATGGTACTATTTCGTCGGAGTTGGATAAAATTCGATACGGCAGACGTCTACAAACATTTGTGTAGTGATTTTGAGTGTCGTGAGAATAGACATATTGAAAGCTATACTTTAAAGGAAAGTCTGTCCTTAACTTTCCGCGTTTCTTGTCTCATTTCTCAAATGAAATTCGGTATAAGTTATCTGTTTATAATGCTCTTCTGCATTCGTGAGTTGTGTGAAAATCGACATACGTAGTGAAAACTGTACTTTTCTTGTGGGCGTAAATTAATTTACATTTGCTCGTCTGCTGTGAAAACAAATTACATTTGGCAGCTAAAGAATGCCTAGCTAAAGTTTACGTAAGACGTCACGGACTGCGCCTACATCATTCCCCGTCTTGTTAGAGATTTGATGGGACACCTCGGACCGGTTATTATCTATCTATTATTATTATTATTATTGTGATGAAGGAAGAAGAGTGAAATGTATTGGACATGTTACTCATATTGTAGACATAAGAAATGCGTACACAGTTTTTGTCGGAAAGTTTCAAATGACGCCATATGGATGACGAGAACGTAGCTGGATTTTACAACAATGGGTGTGAGAATGTGGGGTGCTCTTTGAAGGAACGGGTATGTTTTAGGCCATTTGAACATCTTTAACAGAAGGCATCCTGCACTTCAGAGTTGTTAGTAGTAAGGAGTCATTTTTGCCGTATTCGTGAAAGGTTCTTAGGGTTAGGTTTACATGGCTAGTGAAGTTAACTTGTGAATGTGTTTGGTTTTGGTGGGATTGAAACGGGGTATTTACCAAGTACGAAGCGAAGTTGTGATCCTGCACCGGCACATGCTGTGACGTCTGTATTTCTCATACAGAAAGAAGCGTCAGTAGACAGAGGCACCTTACGTGTGTACAGCAGTTGTGAAGAAAATTTCCGCGGTTTTTTTGTGATCTTTGACTACTACTAATGTAGAACATGAATAATGGCCAAGCCTTGAGCTTATTGGTATCGTAGACATGACAGTAATTCTAGGCGGAACAAATTCAAAGGTGAGCGCGATATTGTCAAGTAAGTATAAAGGACGATGTGACGCCGCTATGAAAACTGACCGTTTAATACACCGTGTCTGATAACAGAATTGATCCAGTACAAGATCCACAAGGTTATGGTGTCAGAACTCAGTTATTGAAAGTACAGGCTTTGTTTATACCTTTTAGAGCACACTGATTACTGTATGTACCACCAGCCTTATTATTTCAGCCTACACAGAATTTAACTAACTAACCAAGTAACTAACTAACTCACTGACTGATCGACTAACTAACTAGCTAACTAAATAACTAGCTAGCCAAACTAACTAACTAAGTAATAAACTAACTCCGTGAAGCAGAGTCCTTCTTGATATTCCTGTCAAGAAATTCTCCGCATTGCATGGCACTCGAATGTTTGTTATGCTGCTCGTAATCACAGTTTACCGTGCACATCATAACCAACGACTTTCAAAAAAGTACCGTAAATAGTACACATATAGTACAATAAGACTCTATTTATTCTCATAACCCTTTCGACATATTTCGGTCGGCCAAGTATGCGTGTAAAGGAAAATTACTTGCTTGCTTACTTACTTACTTACTCCATGCAGCAGAGTCCTTTGAGAAACTAACAGTTGCTCAGGTAGTCAAGAAATTCCCCCCATTTAATGGAACCCGAAGGTACATTGCCGCGTTTAAGAGTTCCCTCCACCTATCCCTATCCTGAACCAGATCAACACAGTTCATGCTCCTCCATCCTACTTCCTGCAGACCCATCTTAATATTATCATCCCATGTACGCTTGAGTCTTCCAAGTGGCCTCTTTCCCTCAGGTTTCCCCTCCAAAACCCTGTATACGCCTCTCCTCTCCCCCTTACGCGCTACATGCCTCGCCCATCTCATTTTTCTCGATTTTATCACCCGAACAACGTTGGGTAAGGAGTACAGATCATTAAGCTGCTAATTATGTAGGCTTCTCTGCTTTCCTGTTACGTCGTCCCTCTTAGGTCCAGATATTCTCCTTACACCCTATTCTCAAACGCCTTCAGCCTATGTGCCTCCCTTATTGTGAGAGACCAAGTTTCACACCCATACAAAATAACAGGCAAAATTATAGTTCTGTATATCTTAAGCTTTATATTTTTGGGTAGCAAACTGGAAGACAAAAGATTCTGCACCAATTGATAGCAAGAATTCCCTGACTGTAAAAAGCAATCCCATTACAGGCCTGGAGTGGCCCAGAGGGTTCCACGAAGTTAAGGTTTCTAGATTACATGACAACTCCCAGACTGTAGTCTGTTCGTAATTTCTTCCTGAATAGAATTTTGATTACTAAATGTTTTTATCAAATATTTGAACTGTTGCACACTTTCAAAGGAAATTTTATCATTCTTTAAGTTGTGACTTCGTCCTGCGTGCTGATCTCGAGATGTGACCAGTACTTAGTTTCATCAGCATTTACTTCTAGTCCGATTTCCTTACTAGCAAATACTAAAGGTTCTGTTTTTTTCTTTACAGAATGTACTTAGTATATACTCTGTGCTAATTATGTCGTATTCTTGTTTATGGTAAGAATGATATATACGTAATATACACATTATTGTTATTATTATTATTATTAAAACAAATCATAAAACATATGTTCTGAAGTGTAGTAATACTTCAGACTTAATTATAGGGTAGACGGCTACAATGACTCCAGATATTTTTTCCACGTCAATAAGTCATAGCTTAAAAACTAATCGGTCGGTTTTGTTGTTTATGTTAACGGACTTGGAAACTAACACTGTGCGCGCAAGTCTTCAAAAGGAGAGTCAGATTGTCACAACAGCTGTGCATTTTGGCTTTCTTGTTGTCATTTCAATATCAAAATACAAATTTTTGGGTGGTGGTTTATTTTCTTTAGTTCACCTTTTATCACGCAGCAATGGAACATTTGCACTTGCCGAGTTTCTGAAGTGTGGTAAATCTTGTGTAATTGTAGTATTGGATGCAATAACGCCATACTTGATAGATTCAATAAGAAAGCCTCTAAGGACAGTACAAGTTTACTATTCGCCAATATTTGTGACACCACTCATATGAAATTGAGAACATTATAAACGAATTTCGAAACATTTCCGAGCTCGTGGGTCGGAACAAAACACATAGGATAAGAGGAAAGTGGAAATAAGAGCAGCTGACACAGAAATACGGCTCTGAACAATAAACTTGTTTACATTACTTATAGTGTAATATAAATAAACGATATCCCACTTAAGTATTGTCCATGTTTTCTAATTAAAACATATTTTCCGAAGGTGGAGTTATATCCAAGACGGTTAAAATAAATCCATTTGACATTTTGCAGTTTTGTACTTTATACAGTATCTGGAAGGAAATCATGTTTTGTAATTATATACGTAGAACTTACTAAATGTAAAGAATTAAAATATTTATGAAGATTTATGGAAGTATACTCTTTAATTTAAAATGACTTTCTAAGAAAGTATTTGTTTACCCTAATAAATTTTGTAAAATACAGATCTTGATATTGAAGAGACACATTTCCTCTGACGCTTAAATACCCCTTCTCACAACAAATGACAACAACACGGTGCTAGAACTGCTTATGCCTACATTGCTGGCACAGTAAATTAGAGCTTCTACAGTTTTCCATATGAAATACATCTCAGATGGCCGCCAGTGTGGTATAAGGTCTAGCGAAAGTGTGTTGAAGTTAATTCGTGTTGCAATTGTAAACATACCTTATAATAAATCTAAGCCGAGTGTGATTCTAAAACCCGTCATTAAATAGCGAATGGCGTTATTTGTGGACTTACTGTCATTCTAAATTACCTATGAATTTTGTATTTCACTCAGCATATTTTTGTTCGTAAAGATTCCGTCTTTCCGTGTCCGTTCAAATGTTTAATTCCTGAAGATGAGGAAGAGAATGCCTAATAAATCGCGATTACTGGTTTTTTATCTCATTAATATTCCTCCTAATTATGGAAGCAGTTTGACGATCATTTCATTTACATTCTAATGGCGCTGAGTGATGAATGAATTTCATCTGTGTGGTGAGAAATCGGTTTGTGAAATCCAGTTCGTGAAATAGCGACAAATTTAGAATAATTTTTAACTTAATTTTCTGCATTTCATCAACATACCCAGCCCGTATTCAGAACGCTGGATTCCGTACATAACCCACAAAGTCTATATTTCTATTGTTGGAGAGTTCAGCCTTGCATTTTATGAACTGATATTGTCACAGTTAAGTAATGCAAATTTATAGTCCACAAATGATATGGATTTCATGGACTGGGTAGTGTGCTGGACTCGTATGCATGTTGTCATAAGGGGGGTCCTAGTGTACTGAAATTTTTGTATTTTTTTGCAATTTTAAGTATATTGGTATTATTATTATTATTATTATACTTTATAATTCACAGCACCTTGTCCATGAGCCCAAAACCTGTTATGCCAGAATGGATATATTTGGTGAACAATGTTTCTTCCAGTCACATTTTATGTTGGCGGTGCTTTATTATATAAATATTGGAATTTCCTTATCATGGGCTCTGATGCATCCCTGCAATTGTGTATAATCGTTTTCCTTTGTTCTCTTTTGTAACTGATTTTTAATTGAATTGCATTGCAATGTTTTGTTTTTGTTTGTATTGGGATTTGCCCGTGTCTTGATTTTCTTTGTTTGCTTGTTTGTTGTTAAGCCATCACGTAAATAAATAAATAATTAAATAATCTAATTAAATGTTTATTTGAGCAAGAGCTATTTGATACATATTGTTTACAGTAAATTTGTTGAATATTACCACCAAGTTTTACACGACTGCCACTTTTGTAATTTTTCATTGAGAAAAAGTCTTTCACGCGGAATGTGTGCGTGAATGCTTATGGTCTGAACTAACTAACTAACTATCTAATTAACTCTATGGAGCGGAGTCCTTCCAGAGAAGCTGACAGGTCCGTAGCTTGTCAAGAAATTCTCCTCATTTTATGAAACCCGAAGGTTAGTTACCACATTTACAGGCGGCCACGAACTGCCCCTATCCTGAGCCAGAGCAATCCAGTAAATTCCTCCCCATTCCACTAACTGAATATCCATTTCATCCCTTTACACGCCGAGTTAAATCCCGTCTGCCATCTGCTGGCGTTATTAGGAGCTCACCATATTTTCCACGTTAGCGGGTTAAGGGTTAATGTTATACTCCCTTCTACGCGTAGGTCTCCCAAGTGGTCTCTTTCATTAGGTCTCCCCACCAAACCGTATGTGCACTGCTCCTCTCCTCTCCCTCATACGTGCTATATTCACCACTTTTTTCATGCTTCCTGATTTGATCACCCGAATAATATTGGGTGAGGAGTACAGAGCAGAAGGATTCTCGTTGTGGAGTCTTCTCAACGCTCCTGTTACCTCGTCGCTCTAGTATCTTCCTCTGTACCCTGTTATTGAATACCCTCAGCCTGTGTTCCTGTCCCAGTGTGACAGACCAAGCCTCACACGCAAACAAAACAAAAGGAAATCGTACCGTTCTATATATCTTAATATTTTTGGATTGCAAACTGGAAAACAAAAGATTCTGCACGTAATGGTGACAAGCATTCCCTGACTTAAATCTGCTCTTAATTTCATTATGAATAGAATTTTTTTGTTTTGTTAGATTTGTTCCCAAATAGATTATGGTCTGTTTGCATACAAAAGTTTACTTATGTTGCTCCAGTGATTCGTTATTTGTTGCCACCAACTGAACAGATACACAGCGTACGCCATAGTCTGTCAGTCCGACACTTGCCTTTTCACTGGTATTACATCACCGAGGGCGAATACGTGTGGCTTGTGTAATATGTGCTTTATATGTTAGTGTGGCATTATAATACTGCAAGATTTCTTAACCGCGACACGGACTTAAGAAAATATTCTGTTTTAGGTCACTCTTCTTCCTGAAAAGGGAACAGCAGACTTTGCTAGATATGAATTCTGTTTGTAAAACATGTGGCGAACGGTGTGAAGTGGGCACTGCAGTGGGCGCACTTAACGTGGAAAGTCCGGAAGTGACGTATGGGGCTTCTATTACGGTACGATTTTGTAGAATGCAAAATAACGATGTGACGGCCATGCAGAATTTTTCTTTAGGTTTCGGTTTGTTGCAGATAGCTAATGAACCAGTGCTGTTATTAATGTGAAATTTACTATGCAGTGGGATCATAGACATGCCTTACTTGCGTACCTACACAGTGTATGTGACACTTTTATGTAATTGTAACAATTACAAACGTAGCGACGGTGCGAAGCTTTAAAGTTATATCCGACATTTTGAACGTATGTTTTCTCTACTTGAATATTAGTTTTAAAAAATGAAGTTAAGCAGTAGTGTTGGTGCTAATAAATTTGTGGAGTAAATAGATAGGCTCCGAGTGGTTCGAGACTGCTTGTTGTTAATTTTGATTACATTCATGTACAAATGAAACGTTTGCTTAGTTCGGCAACCTTCTTTTGTTTGGAAAACATTGTTGATTGATGGTTTTACAGATTATGAAATCTACGCTTTCCTTAGCAGTTCCTATTTCATTATTTCTAAAACCACGGCCATATTACCTAAAACGTGTTTGGACGAGAAATGTGTGCTTAGTGTTCTGTTCGGCCTTTCTTTTTCCGATACACATTCAGTAAAAGTTGGAGCAGAATGGCCACTGGTGTGTTAGAATTACAAGAAATTGCATTGTATCAGATTTTGAAAGTGAGGCTTGATTTTTTCTGGCAACTTATTAGTGTCGGATTGGATATGCCTGAATAAAACTTCCTTGGGCATTCAAAATCACAGATCTTTCCCTCCACTCCATAACTGATAGGTTGGATTATCCATCATAATGCCACACAGTGCTAAAACTTCAGAAAAATAAGCACGTCTGTGTCTCTAAATGGCGTGGAAGACTGTGTGGTGTTGGTTATGGCCTGCAGTATTTGTTACGGCCCATATGCTGCCTCACTTGTTAAAATCGTTGTTATTATCCAGCACTGGTTTTCCTGTCACCATTTCCCCTTGCCCCTTCATGTTGAGGAGCAAGTGAAAAGTACATACAAAATGTATCCATCTATACTTCTGCAGACAGGCACTTGGAGTCAAGGAACTCTTGTGGAATTTCTCTTTTACTTTGCTTCATTGTCCCAACAAGTGTCAATTTTTTGTTTTTCAGTTGATTTGCAAGGTCAACAGAAGTAAAGAAAATAAATGTTGTTATATTTCGCCCGCCTCTGTCCTGACGAGAAATAGGTTGAACCAATGTGCAGACGACATCACTTGCCAATCCACGAGCTGCTTCATTATTTTCTTTGCCCAAATAAACTTTCACATTCTTCATGTATTTCGTGACACAATTACATCATCCAAATTTTGATTCCGTACTTGCTTGATTTTGTCGACATATATTGCCGGAATCCACTTCTTCCTCTGAATGGAAATAATTGTTCGTAATGCAGACGGCTGAACCAACCAAATACAATGATTTGCACAAACCAATGAACTTGTCCCAGATTTCTCGAAATGCTGCCATTTTGTCTTCAAAACGACGCTCAGTTCTTGTTGCTTTGTCGTCAAATCTTATCACTGACAAGAGAAGACCCATTGTTGTGTTCTCTCTTTGAGCTCGAGCAAATTTGGGAGGTGTCCTGCTCCAGGTAAAGTGTTTGTTTTGAAAAACATTCGTCTCCTCGTCTGTGCTTTCTCCTGTTTATGAATGCTCAACGTCTGTGTTTTCCGGCTGTCCAAGGATACCAGTTACAACAACATTGTACAGCCGGATAACACAGACGT